>Ga0214473_10000296_pt1 | contig 69506 bp, 72 predicted proteins | sample RVTome_7_FD_203509 | JGI IMG/M metagenome (GOLD analysis project Ga0214473, IMG submission 203509) | Soil microbial communities from uranium-contaminated site in the Upper Colorado River Basin, Wyoming, United States - RVT98D197 | ecosystem: Environmental > Terrestrial > Soil > Contaminated >...
GCAGCTCCCTCTCCGGCGAATATGAATTTATCATAATCAGTAACAAGGAGAGAACTGCGCATAAATTCTTCTGGGCTAACTGATGCCTCAGAAATAAGTTTTATAAATGTTCCACTTAAAAATCCCCCCATCCCCCCTTTGCTAAAGGGGGGTGGGGGGGGATTACGTTCATCTTCCCATTTAAACAATGCCGCATAGACCTCTTTTTTTCTTGCGTCAAGCATTGTGCAGACTGGATGAGCGCTGTAGGGGAAATTCCATGCGAGGGCTTGAAGCGTCGGCACAGAGACTATCGGTTTTCCTGTTGCATAGGAGAATCCTTTGACAGTGCTCAGCCCGATTCTCAGCCCTGTGAAAGAACCGGGTCCTGTTGCGACTGCAAAGACGTCAATATCAGATATTTTAATACCTGACTGTTTGAGGCAGTGCTCAATCTCGGTCATAAGCCTCTCTGAATGTGTTGACCTGACATTGAGTCTGCTTTCTGCAATCAGCAGGGATTCATCCATGATTGCTATTCCGCCGAGCATTGTTGAAGTGTCTATCGCAAGTATTCTCATTGTCTATAAAGACTAATATATCAGGAGTTATTTTTCAATCGGGATGTAAAATATGAAAACAGGAGAGGCTGGCGAAGAATTTTTATACGACACCTTGAAAAAAATAAAACGTGTAGGGGCGGGAACGGAAAAACCTTTGGCTGTTAAGCCACAAACGACTGACATCTAATTATCTTGTCGATTATAAAAATGATGAGATAGCCGCTCCTGTTTAATTTCAGTTGTCGTTTAAGTGTTTCATTGCAAAGATAGCCGCTCCCGCAAGGCATACAAGCGATGCAGCTGCAACGGTGTTTGTTGTCCCTATGCGCTCTGACATTATGCCCATGAGGAAATTACCTATGGGCGTAAAGCCGAGAAATACAAAAGAATAAACGCTCATTACCCTGCCTCTGAGGTTGTCGGGTGTTGACATCTGGATAAAACTGTTCGCTGTAGCAAGAAAACTTACTATTCCCCAGCCTGCCATGATTAGCAGTAAAAGTGAAACCGCAAAGACTCTTGAGAAAGAAGCACAGAGAAGCGCCAGCGAAAAACACAAGCCTGACAGGGACATAAATCGCAATTTATCTTTCATATCACTTTTGAATGCGAGCATGAGGGCTGCGGAAAGAGCGCCTAATCCTGTGGCGCTTACAAGAAGGCCCAGACCTGTTGGTCCGGCATTGAATATCTCCTCGGCAAAGACAGGCAGAAAACTTGTAAACGGGATTCCGAAGAGGCTGAAGACAGCGATGAGAATTATCATGTAAAGGATATTCCTCTGCCTCTTTATAAAATAAAAACCTTCGGCAAGGTCTCTTAAAAACCCTTTTTGTGTGCTTCTTATCTCGCCTTTTGCTTTCAGCATCGAGAGGGCGATTATCACAGGGATAAAGCTCGCGGCATTAAGATAAAAACATGAGGGAAGCCCCATATATGCTATTGCCAGTCCGGCAAAGACAGGGCCTATGAGCCGCGCGCCGTTAAAGGCGGCAGAATTGAGCGCAATGGCATTAAGGAGGTGCCCTTTGCCGACCATCTCAATGACGAACGACTGCCTCGCAGGCATATCAAAGGCATTTACTGTGCCGAGAAAAAATGCAAAGAAGATTACCTGATACACAGTTATTACACCTGTATCCGTAAATATGCCGAGCATAAGCGCAGGGACTATTGATAATGCCTGTGTTGCAATCAGGAGGTTTCTTTTTCTGAATCTGTCTGCTGCAAGGCCTCCGATGAGTGTGAAGAGGAGTATGGGAAGGGTTGATGCGGCTGCTACCATTCCGAGATAAAAAGGAGATTTAGTTAAGGAGTATACCAGCCATCCCTGCGCAACAGACTGCATCCATGTGCCTGAAAGGGAAATCAACTGGCTGAGCCAGAAGAGGCGGAAGTCCCTGAAATATAATGCCGATGATTTTTCCTGGTTTTCCATTATGATATTTTACACGAACTGCTCTCTCTTGACAGTAATTTCAAACACCGCTACCATAGAGGACATAAAAGATATGAAAAGATTTATCATAATTCTTATAGCAGTATTTTTGTCTTTTGCTCATGCCTCTTTTGCAGAAAAAATAAGGGTTGTTGCAAGCATTCATCCTCTTGGTGATGTCACAAAACAGGTCGGCAAAGACAGAGTCAGTGTAAAGGTAATGCTCCCGCCAGCTGCCTCGCCGCATACATTTGAGCCCACGCCTTTGGATATGATGGAGATACAGAATTCAAAGGTTTTTGTAAAGGCAGGTGCGGGGCTTGAGTTCTGGGCAGAAAAGATGATGAAGGCATCTTCTAACAGGGCTCTCATTATAGTTGATGCAACATCAGGGCTTCCCCTGATAAGGCATGTTCATTCTCATGCGGAGGGAGATGCCTATGGAAAAAAAGAACATTCAGAATCTGCCGACCCTCATGTGTGGCTTGACCCTGTATTAATGAAAACAGTTGTGGATAAGATACAGAATGCCCTTTCCAAGGCTGACCCCGGGAGAGAGGCTTATTACAGAGAGAATGCTGAGAAATATAAAAAAGATTTAGATGCCCTTCACATCGAGATTATGAATAGAGTAAAAAGTTTCCGTGTAAAAGAGTATGTAACCTTTCATCCTGCATGGAACTATTTTTCAAAAAGATACGGGCTCAAGGTTGCAGGGGTTATAGAGGAATCTCCCGGCAGAGAGCCTTCTCCGAAACATATTGCAAAGATTGTAAGAGAGATAAAGAAGATAAACTCAAAAATTGTCTTTGCAGAGCCTCAGTTTAATCCGAAGATTGCAGAGGTTGTTGCAAAAGAGGCTGGCGCAAAGGTTTTGTTTCTTGATCCGATTGGCGGCGCTAATGTTAAGGGCAGGGATACATATACAGGACTTATGAGATATAATCTTTCTGTAATGGAAGAGGGGATGAAGTGAAAGCAATAGAAATAAAAAACCTTTCTGTTGTTCTCAGCGGCAAAGAGATACTGAAGGATATAAACCTCACTCTTGAAGAAGGAAAATTTCTCGGCATTGTCGGGCCTAACGGCAGCGGCAAAACAACATTCCTGAAGTCAATACTCGGCCTTATTAAGCCTTTAGCAGGGATGCTAAGGGTGCTGGGTAAATCTTCCGAAGAATGTTTAAGAGAAGGCGTTTTCGGGTATGTGCCGCAGCATCTTAACCTTGACATTAATTTCCCTGCAAGGGCAATAGATGTTGTGATAATGGGATTATATGGCAGGCTCGGGCTTTTCAAATGGCCTTCAAAAAAGGAGAAAGAAAAAGCGCGTGAATATATAGAGCTTATCGGGATGTCAGGGCATGAGAATTTTCCGTTTGGCGAGATGTCAGGCGGAGAGCAGCAGCGCATCTCTATTGCAAGGGCGCTTGTGAGCAATCCGAAAATGCTAATACTTGATGAGCCGAGCACAGGCATAGATGTTGTCGGGCAGGAGGATTTTTATCATCTCCTTAAGGGATTCCAGAAGAGACTTGGACTGACAATTATCATGGTGTCGCATGATATCGGAGCTGTGACAGCCTATGTTGATGAGATTGCCTGTTTGAATAAAATTCTCTATTACCACGGCGCGCCTCTTGGAGCATTGGATGAGAAGGTGATGGAAAGGCTCTACGGCAAGAATGTGGATATACTTATACATTCTGACGTATGCGATAAATGCGAGAGGCTGAGAAAATGATGGAAATCTTGTCATACGGATTCATGCAGAGGGCGGTTATCACGGGGATTGTTGTCAGCATTCTCACAGGGACAATATCTGTGTTTGTTGTCATGAGAAGGGTTGCATTTATCGGCTCAGGCATTTCCCATGCGGCATTCGGAGGAGTTGCAATAGGTTTTCTTGCGGGAGTAAATCCTGTCATAACGGCGATGATATATTCCATCCTTGTGGCATTCGGAATTGAGAAAATAAGCTCAAAGGGCAGGGTGGCAGAAGATACCGCCATAGGCGTATTCTTTTCAAGCTCAATGGCTCTCGGCATAGTTCTGATAAGCCTTTCAAAAAGTTACAATGTAGATCTTTTCGGCTATCTCTTCGGAAGCATACTCGCAATAAGCGAAAGCGAGATGTGGCTGACGATTGTAGTGACGGTCGTAATCCTTGCTGCGATTATGATGATTATGAAGGAGCTTTTGTTTACGACATTCAACGAAGAGCTTGCAATTGTAAGCGGTATCCCGACACGCCTGATTAAGTCGCTCTTTCTTATATCTATGGCGGTGGCGATTGTTATCTCTATCAAAGTCGTGGGGATTATCCTTGTTTCTGCTCTTCTTGTCATCCCCGGCGCTGTTGCCCAGCTGCTTTCAAGGAGTTTTTATCCGATGCTGCTTATATCATGTTCTGCTGCGCTTTTTTCTACGATAGCAGGGCTTTATTTTTCATATCAGTTTGACCTCTCGCCGGGCGGCACAATCGTCCTAATAATCACAGCGCTCTTTTTCGCCGCGTTTTTGAGGGCGAGAAAATAACATTCTTTATATCCATCTTTGCATTTTCCCCTTTAAATCTAATAATATATTAAACATATGTCTAAGAAAAAGAAGATTAAAAGGCCGGGATGGGATGAATACTTTATCGGCATAGCCAAGGCTGTTGCAACAAGGGCTACATGCCTCAGGCGCAAATACGGCGCTGTGATTACGAAAGACAATATCATCGTGAGCACAGGATATAACGGCGCTCCGGCGGGCATGAAGGATTGTCTTGAGGTCGGAAAATGCACGAGAAAGGAACTTCAAATCCCTCACGGCGAAAGATACGAGCTCTGCCACAGCGTTCACGCAGAGGCAAATGCAGTAATACGCGCGGCAGTTCATGAACTTAAAGGCGCAACCATTTATATATCGGGCGCTGATGACGGTGATGATGAATGCCACTCAGATCCGTGCATGATGTGCAAAAGGATAATACTCAATGCACGGATTGCAAGGGTGGTTTATTCGGATGGAAACGGAAATTTTCATATAATAAATCCTAAAGAGTGGCTTAAAAAGAGGGTCTGAAGTGGAAATATTCAGGCAATTAAGGTGGCAGGATATTCTGGACATTATTCTCGTGTCCCTCCTGCTTTACCGTCTGCTTCTGTTTATAAAAGGCACAAAGGCTGTTCAGATGCTTATAGGTATCGGGGTGCTGCTGCTTGCCTCTCTCCTTTCAGGCTATACAGGACTTTACACAATGGATTGGATAATCCAGAGCTTCTGGGCGCAGATAGTTATAGCGCTTATAGTGCTTTTCCAGCCTGAGATCAGAAGGGCGCTTGCTCGTATGGGCGAGACGCCGTTTTTACAGTCATTCACTTCCGCTGAGGAACTCAAATCTCTGGAAGAGATAGTAAAGGCTTCAGTGGCCCTTGCAAACAGAAAAATTGGCGCATTGATTGTTATTGAGCGTGAAACAAGTCTGAATGAATTTGTTGAGATAGGAACATCGCTTGATGCAAGGGTTACGCGTGAAATACTTCTCAGCATATTTCATCCTTCATCTCCGATACACGACGGAGCGGTTGTTATAAAAGGGAACAGGATTGTCGCAGCGGGTTGTTTTCTTCCTATAATGCTCAGTTCTGAGGTTGATAAAGCCATGGGCACAAGACACAGGGCAGGCCTCGGGCTTACAGAAGAAACAGATGCGGTTGCTATTATAGTTTCTGAAGAAACAGGCAACATCTCTATGGCTATTGCCGGAAAACTCGAAACCCATATTGACATGGGGACTCTCCGTGATATATTAACGGATATGTTCACATCCCAGAAGAAGGCAGCACAATGAGAAGGCGATTGTTTGAGAATTTCGGATTGAAAGTTACTGCGGTTGTCATGGCGATAATCTTGTGGTTTTTTGTTATCTCAAAGGGACAGTCTGAGATATCAATTGATGTTCCTATGGAACTTAAAAATATACCGCAGGGGCTTGAGAGTATTAAGCAGGGAGTGAAATCTGTAAATGTGAGCTTGAAAGGACAGGATAGAATTCTCAGGAATATGAAGCCGTCTGATGTAAGAGTTCATGTGGATTTGAGCAAGGCAAAAAAAGGGAAGGGAATATACTATATAAACAAGGACGATGTTAAAATCCCTCCTACAATTAACATTACAGGCATAACCCCCTCGTCTGCATGGATTGTGCTGGAAGAGACGATTATTAAGACCGTGCCTGTAAATGCAATTATGGCCGGCAGTCCTAAAGAAGGGTTTGTTGTGAGTTCTGTAGAGGTTTTGCCTAAGGATACGGCCATTGAGGGAGTAAGGACAGAGACAGGCAAAGTAAAATTCCTGAGGACCGAGCCTGTTGATATTTCAGACGCTGATAAAACTTTTACGCAGACTGTGCGCATTGATATTGCCGGCAGGAATATAAGGACTGATATGCAGGAAGTCAGCGTAAAGGTTGTTATAAAAGACAGGAGGAAGAAATAGGCGTCAGGTTTCAGGTATCAGGTGTCAGGTTTCAGTATATCTAACACCTAAACCCTAAAACTTAAAACCTAAAACTTAAAATGAAATTATTTGGTACAGACGGCATAAGAGGCAGGGTAAATAAGCATCCAATGACTCCTGAAAATGTGCTCAGGGTTGGAATGGCAGCAGCTAAGGTTCTGAGGAAAAAGCACGGCAGGAATATGGTTCTGATAGGAAAGGACACAAGGCTTTCAGGGTATATGATAGAAAGCGCCCTTACCTCAGGTATCTGCTCAATGGGGATGAACGTAACGCTTGTCGGGCCTATACCGACTCCCGGAGTGGCATTTCTTACAAGGGCTTTGAGGCTTGATGCAGGGATTGTGATATCGGCATCGCATAATCCTTACGAGGATAACGGAATAAAGTTTTTTTCAGCTGACGGGTTCAAGCTTCCCGATGAAATAGAAAAGAGCATAGAAGAGCTTGTTGTGGATGACGGGCTTGGCACAAAAAGACCTTCCGGTTCTGATATAGGGAAGGCATACAGGCTTGATGATGCAACTGGCAGGTATATTGAATATATAAAATCAACCGTGCCCAAAGGCGTGACACTTGAAGGGATAAGGGTTGTTGTTGACTGCGCAAACGGCGCTGCGTATAAAACGACGCCATGGGTTCTGCGTGAACTCGGCGCCGAGGTTATAGTGATAAACGATAAGCCTGACGGCAGTAATATTAATGACGGATGCGGAGCGCTCTATCCTGAAATGCTTCAGAAGGCAGTCAGACAGCACAGGGCTCATGCCGGCATTGCTCATGACGGCGATGCTGACAGGACAATATTCTGCGATGAAAAAGGCAGAATCGTTGACGGAGATCAGATTATAGGGATATGCGCGAGAGAGTTTAAGAGAGAAGGAAGGCTTAAAGGCAATACAGTTGTCTCCACGGTTATGAGCAACCTTGGGCTTGAGCATTATCTTGTAAGGAATGGGATTAAATTTATAAGGACAAAGGTCGGAGACAGATTTGTTGCCGAGAAGATGCGCGCAGGCGGATATAACTTTGGAGGAGAACAGTCCGGGCATATAATATTCTCTGATTACAATACAACAGGAGACGGGCCTATCACCGCCCTTCATGTTCTTTATCTGATGAGGAAAATAGGCAAGCCTTTCTCCAAGCTCGTATCTGATATAACGCTGTATCCTCAGGTTCTTATAAATGTTGAAACAGAGAAGAGGAAGGATTTTAAATCAACCCCTGAAATAGAGTCGGTAATTAAGAATGCTGAAAAAAGGCTTGCCGGCAATGGCAGGATACTTGTAAGGCCGTCAGGCACAGAGCCGAAGATTAGGGTGATGGTTGAGGGCAAAGAGAGGCGATTGATAGAGAAGCTGGGGAATGAAATCGCAAAAGTTGTGAGAGAATATTTATAAGTAATACGGGTTAAAAATGGCATTTTTCATTTCATTTCTTGCCGGCGTCATTCTGTTTTATTCATTTCATTATTTTCCTTTCACAAGCAGTATCATATTTTTTCTGTTTCTTGCCGGTCTGATTTTTAAGAAAAGATACCTTTTAATCCCTGTCCTTATTTTCGGAGTATTATATGCTTTTTTCAGATATGTGCCTGAGACTGATCTTTCCAATATCAGGGGAAAAGAAGTAATTGTATCAGGGGAGTTTAGTTCAGATACAGTCGCGGCATCAACAGGGAAATTTATTCGGGAGTTCCATGTAAACTCGGCAGTGGAGGAGGAAACAGGGAAGGCATTAAAAGAGATTGAGGAAAAAGATATTTTTATTTTTTCCGATGTTGAGTTTGAAGCCCCGAGCGGCTCGGGGTATGAGATAGCAGTCAAGATAGGCAGAGACAATAGAAAGTTCAATCCAGGAATGACCGAAAACAACAATCTCTATGCAAACCTGATTGAAGTCAAAGGCTTAGGGGGCGGCAAAAAAAGTATATGGGCAGTGTTTGAAGATGCAAGGGCAAAACTTAACAGATATGTTACAGAGAACTTTAGCGCTGATTCAGGCGCACTTGTTTCTGCCATAACCACAGGGCAGAGAGGCAATATGAGCGATGGCCTGAAAGACGCCTTTAACTCAACGGGGCTTGCGCATATTTTAAGCATTTCAGGCACACATTTCGGAATCTTCTCTGTTCTCCTGTTCGGTTTATTCAGACTTGTAATAAAATTTCTGCCGTACAGTTTGCTCCAGAGGATTACACTCTATGTCACGCCGTCTCAGGGGGCAGCGACTCTGAGCCTTCCGTTCATGCTTGCGTATCTGGCCCTTTCAGGATGGAGCATTCCGGCAGTGAGGTCTTTCATAATGATAAGCCTGTTTCTCATAGGGCTTTTGATAGGCAGGAAAAGATTCTGGCTTAATTCGCTCTTGTTTGCCGCTTTTGTGATTGTCTTGTGGAATCCGGAGGCTCTGTTCAGCCTTTCTTTTCAGCTTTCATTCCTTGCAGTGCTTTTTATCGGGTTTTCAATAGATTATGAAAAGGACGAGGAAAATCCGGAAGCGCAGTCTCCTCAGCGACTCGCCCGAGGCGAGGATAGCAAAGGCGCAGAAGAACAAAAATTCCTGCAGCGTTTTTTCGCCTCTGCACTCAGGATACTGCGGGCTTCTGTCTTGCTTACGCTTGCAGCCTCTTTGGGAACAGCGCCTCTGGTTGCGTATCACTTTCATTATTTTTCGGTTATATCCCCGCTGTCAAATCTCTTAATCACGCCGCTGATAGGTTTTGTGCTTTTGCCGCTGTCGCTGATATCGTCTTTCATATTTCTTTTTACAGGACAGTATATGTTCGGCTCTCTGGTAAAGACAGTAACTGATATTACTGTTTATCTCGTAAGATTTACAGCGGGATTACCGTTTTCAGATATAAAGATTCCCGCATTCCCCCTGTTTGCGGTAATAATTTTTTACGTGGGATTTGCTTTTTATTTTTTCGTAAGCAAGAAAAAAACAGTTCCTGTAATCACTTCTCTCCTGATGATAGTCTATTTGTCAGCGCATCTCTTTTTAAGAGGCGGGGAAATGGGAATCACTTATCTTGATGTCGGGCAGGGAGACGGAGCAGTAGTTGAACTTCCTGATAAAAAAGTTGTTGTGATGGATACAGGAAGAAGCGGCCGCGAAGTTTCTGCATTTTTGAAATACCTCGGCATGAAAAGCATAGACGCCCTTGTTCTTTCACATGCAGATTCTGACCATGCAGGCGGGGCAGATTATCTCAATGCACGGTTTAAGGTTAAGGAGATGTGGGACAGCGGACGTATTGTTTATCCGGAAGCAAACAGCACGGGCATAGTTCGCAGGATACTTGAGAGGGGCGATATTATTGAGGGAAAAGGATATAAGATGTATGTGCTTCATCCATATAAGGAATTTTATACCATGAATGGAGACAGCGATAACGGGGGGAATAACAGCTCATTGGTATTAAAGATAGAAGGCAATAAGAAGTCATTCTTATTTACAGGCGATATTGAAGAGGAGGCACAAGATGATATAACCCATCTTGGCAAATGGCTCAAGAGTGATGCGGTTAAAGCCCCGCATCACGGCGGAAGGACATCAGCGTATAAACCATTCTATGATGTATCATCTCCTGAGATTGCAGTGATAAGCGTGGGAAGAAATAATGCCTTTGGACATCCGCATCAGGATACGCTTGAGATGCTTGGTAGCGCAAAGATATACCGCACGGATATGAACGGCGCTGTGAAGATAGCGGAAAAAAACGGCTTGCTTGAGGTCAAGACATACAGAGATTTCAGGCTTTCAAAGACAAAAAGCCTTGCAGGAGAGATAAAGAATATACAAAGGCTTTTCATGGTGTGGTGAGGGTTCACGCTAAAAAAGGCTTTTTATGGGGAAAATTGTTATAATATTAACATGATAGAGAAGGTTGTGCGAAGGGAAAACCTGAAAGATTTCTCAGAGATAAAAGAGAACCTTGCTTACTGGTTGTCCAGAAAACCCGATGAACGTGTCGCTGCTCTTGAGCAGTTGAGGAGACAACACAATGGAAGCTCAGCAAGATTTCAGAGATCTGCTCGCGTTATTCAACACCCACAAAGTTGATTACATAATAGTCGGCGCACATGCTCTTGCATATCATGGGTCCCCGCGATATACAGGAGACATAGATATTTTTGTCCGCCCCGATACAGAGAACGCTAAAAACATTCTCTCTGCGCTTGAGAAATTTGGTTTTGGTTCTATTGGGCTGACTGTTGAGGACTTTACAGTTCTTGGCAGGGTAGTCCAGCTTGGCGTTGCGCCGGTTCGAATAGACATTGTGACATCGCTTACAGGAATATCATGGGAAGAAGCATTTGCAAGCCGTGTTACGGGAACTTATGGGGACATAACGGTGCGCTATATAGGACGGGAACAGTTCATTCAAAATAAACGCGCTATTGGAAGAAAAAAAGATATTGCCGACCTGGAGGCAATTGGCGAGGAATGATTAAGACTGACTGGATAAATAAAATATGGCGTTTGTGATTGCACTTGCAGGAAAAGGCGGGACAGGCAAAACGAGCATGTCTGCGCTTACCGTCAAGTATCTCGTTGAAAAAAAGAAAAAGGCCGTGCTTGCAGTTGATGCTGACAGCAATTCCTGCCTGAACGAGGCATTGGGCGTTGATGTCCATGCAACAATCGGCCATCTGAGAGAGGAATCCCTCCAGACAATAAGAGGCGGAACGGAAAGGCCCGGCGGCATGTCAATGGAGCAGCTCTTTGACTATCAGGTTCAGCAGTCAGTCATAGAGGCAAAGGGTTTTGATTTGATGGTAATGGGAAGGCCTGAGGGCCCCGGCTGTTACTGCGCTGCAAACAATATAATCAGAAAATACACAGACAAACTTTCAGAGACTTATACTTATGTTGTGATAGACAACGAGGCCGGCATGGAGCATCTTAGCAGGAGGACTACGCACAAGGTTGATCTGCTGCTGATAATAAGCGACCCGACTGTAAGGGGCATCAAAACAGCAAAGAGAATTGCAGACCTTGTAAAAGAGCTTGACCTTGATATTGATAAGCATATGCTGATAATCAACAGGGTAACAGGCGATGAAGGCGATGAACTCAAGAAGCTGGCTGAGTCTCTCGGGCTTGAAGTTGCAGGTGTTGTCCCTCAGGATTCCAATGTTTTTCAATACGACCTTCAGGGCAAAGCAATCGTGGAACTGCCGGAAGATTCACCTGCCATAAAAACTGTTTATAGTATTCTTGACAGGTTTGGGATTAAATAGTTCTTATTAAAGATTGCCACGTCGTCCCCCGATAATATCGGGGGACGACGTGGCAATGACAGAATCTCCAACCTTAATTGTCATTGCGAGCAAAGCGAAGCAATCTTGTCTTTAAATTACTAACCAGTTTTAACTTTTCTCAAAAACTCCGCAATCTCTTCAGGCAGGGATGTGTTTATGTACATTCCTGAACCGAGTTCAAATCCTGCTGCCTGAATTACTCTCGGCACAATGCTCAGATACCAGTGGAAATATTCAGAGCCGCTTTCCTTCGGGCTTTCCGAGCGTATGACATAGTTGTAGTCAGGGTTATCCAGTCCGTGATAAATCTTGGAGAGAGCTGTTTTCAGATTATATGCAAGGTCAGCTATTTCCTCATCGCTTATGTCTCCGAAAGATGCATTATGCTTTTTGGGGAATATCCATGTGTGAAACGGAGACAGCGCCGCATACGGAATGAATGTCACAAAATGGTTTGTATCCAATATTATCCGCCTGCCTTCTGCAAGCTCTGACTTCACAGTAGCGCACATCAGGCACTCTCCGGTATTGTCAAAATATCTTGTTGTCTCATCCATCCTGTCCCTTACCTGCATTGGCGTTACAGGTGTGCCTACAATCTGTGAATGGGCATGTTCGATTGATGTGCCTGCCTTCTCTCCGTTGTTTTTGAAGATTATTACATGCTCTATTCTGGGATCTTTATAGATGTCAAGAAAACGGTTTTTGTATATCTTTAGAATGTCAGCTATATCCTCTGCCGGCATAAGAGCTGTTGGCGTGTTGTGGAGGGCTGACTCTATTATTACTTCGTGCTTTCCGACGCCGGTGACAAGATGTTTCAATCCTTCATTTATCCGCTTTCGTTCTCCTTCAAAGCTCAGCGCTGAAAATTTATTAGGCGTTACCCTTATCTTCCAGCTTCCGTCAGAGGACACCTTCATTATTTCTCCGGGGGTTTTGTCTTCATTCCCGGGGCAGAAAGGGCAGTTTTTGTCATGGTCAGGTAGATATTTTTTGTCTCTTTTCTGGCGGAATTCATCAGGCCGTTTTGCCCTCTCGGTTGCGATTATTACCCACTCTCTTGTTATAAGGTTTAATCTGAGTTCAGGCATACTATAAGCATATCACAACGATAACGCCTTTATCAGGCTCTCAACATCTTCAGTTGTATGAGCAGATGTCACTGTTATTCTTATGCGCGGTTCTTTTACAGACGGCGGCCTTATTGCAGGGGCAAAGATGCCGTTTTCCATCAGGTGCTGTGATATCTGTAATGCTCTTTCAACTGTTTCTGTCCTGACAGGGATAATCGGTGTTTCGCTGCCCATAATATCGTAACCGAGCTTTGTAATCCCGTGAACAGCCTGCTCTCTGTTTGACCATAATCTGTCAAGGAGTTTTGGTTCTCTTTCCATAACTTCTAATGCGGCGATTGAGGCTGCGGCAGCGCATGAAGGCAGGGCTGTGGAAAATATAAAACTTCTTGCAGTGTTCAGTATCCACTCTATAGCGTCTTTGTTTCCGGCAGCGAATGCTCCGAATGAACCCAGCGCCTTTGAGAAAGTTCCCATCTGTATAATCCACGGCTCCGGCTTTATGCCAAAATGCGCGAGTGCGCCTTTCCCGTTTCCAAGAACACCTGTGCCGTGAGCATCGTCTATATATAAGAGTATAGAGTTAGGAGTTAGGAGTTTGGAGTCAAGAGAATTACAAAGCTCATGAATCTCTTTTAACGGAGCGATGTCTCCGTCCATGCTGAATACGGAATCTGTAATGATTATTTTCCTCTTTGCCGTTTCTTTCTCTATTAATTCTGAAAGGTGCTTTGTATCTTTGTGTCTGTAAATTATTTTCTTTGCCCTGCTCAGCCTGCATCCGTCAACTATGCTTGCATGATTGAGTTCATCGCTGAATATCACATCTCCTTCATCAGCAATTGTAGGGATTATCCCTGTATTTGCAGAATAGCCTGAATTGAAGATAAGGGCTGATTCTGTTCTCTTGAATTCTGCTGTCTTTTTTTCAAGTTCATCGTGAAGTATGCTCCCGCCGCAGAGAAGCCTTGATGCGCCTGAGCCGAAACCGAATGTCTCAACAGCTTTCTTTGAGGATTCAATTACGTGGGGGTGGTTTGCAAGTCCGAGATAGTCGTTTGATGAGAAATTTATGCAGCTCTTCCCGTCCATTGATATTCTTGAACCCTGTGGAGAATTGCGGTTTTTTATCTCACGCAGGAGATTTTTTTCTTTAAGGCGGGTGAGCGATTTGGAGAACATTTCTGCTATTATACCTCACAAATTAGGAAAACTTATAATACGATTTTAAAAGTTTTTCTTAAGTTTTAAGCCTTTTCCTTGACAAAAGAAAAAAATATGTGATAAATTGCATCGTTTTCACTTTTGATTATCAAATAATTTTTTTATCAGCAAGAATAGGGTAGAGCAATGTTAGAACTGAATAAATGGTTTTTTGTCCTCCTCATAAACTTTCTTGGTTTGCTCTATATACTGAATAAAATTCTTTTCAGGCCGCTCCTCAAACTTTTTAAAGAAAGGCAGGACACTATAAACGGCGCGCTCGGTTCTGCGAAAGAGATGTCCCAAAAGAAAGACGAGGCCATTGCTATGCTGAATAAAGAGTTAGCTGACGCCAGAGATAAGGCGAAAGAGACGTTTGAATCCCTTAGGGCAGAAGGCGGAAATAAGCAAAGGGAACTCTTTTCAGGCGCCGAGACAGAGGCATCCGGAATGCTTCAGAAGGCGAGGACAGAACTGAAGGCAGAGGCTGAAAAGGCAAGACAGGCTCTAAGGGCTGACGTGGATAAACTCTCGGATGAAATCGTAAGGAAATTGTTAAAGGCATGAAAAAAATTCAAAATTCAAAGTTCAAAGTTCAAAGTTCAAAGACTGACAACTCGTCACTCGTGACTCGTCACTCGTTACTCATTTTAGCATCCTGCATCCTGTATCTTGCATCTGTAAGTGTTGCTTTCGCAAGCGGGGGCGGGGAAGAAGGAAGCGCAGGAGCGATAGCTAAGGACTATCTCTGGAAGATTATAAATTTCGGGATTTTGTTTTTTGTTTTATATAAGTTTGGTAAGAAGCCGTTGCAGTCTTTTCTGAAACAGAGAACAGAGCTTATAGAAAAAACTCTCAAAGAGGCACAACAGGCAAAGGAACTGGCTCAGAAAGCCTTTGCAGAAGTTGAAGAAAGGCTTAAGGCAAGGGACAGAGAGATAGGGGAGATTGTTTCATCAGCAAAAGAGTCGGGAGAAAAGGAGAAAGCGCGGCTTATTGAAGAAGGCAGCAGGATGAAAGAAAAAATACTTGAGCAGGCAAGAACTAATATAGCTTACGAGGTTAAAAGGGCTAAGGAAACACTAAAGGAAGAGGCATCTGCCATTGCAATAGAACTTGCAGAGAAAAAACTTAAAGAAAGACTTACTAAAGAAGAGCAGCTTAAACTGCTTGAGGAATCTTTAGCAAGGATAGAAGACAAGAATTGAAAACGGCAAAAGAAGCTAAAAAATACGCAAAGACTCTCATAAATGTTGTAGGCATCGATGGTGTGCCTCAGGCGCTAACTGAGCTTACGCTGATAGAAACCCTTATGCTGAAAAGCAGAGATTTTAAGAGCTTTCTGTTAAACCCCGCCTTTTCCCAGTCTGACAGGGAGAAGGCATTGAAACAGATGGCAGAGAGCGCAAGGCTTTCTGAAAAGGTTGTCAGGTTTGTGATGCATCTTTCAGAGTTCAGGATAATTGCAGCGCTGCCTGAGATAATTAAAATAGCCACCGCCATTTATCTTGAAAAGAAAAAGCGCGCAAAGGCTACTGTTTTAACTTCTATAGAGATAAGCAAAGATTATGAGGAGAGGCTTAAGCGTTCATTGAAGAGATTGACGGAGAGGGATGTGGATATAGAATTTGTTATGGAGCCTGCTTTGCTTGGAGGAATCCTTGTAAAGGTAGGCAGCACAATGTATGACACAAGTATAAGAGGCCAATTGAGGCTTTTAAAAGATGAGCTTATAAAGGGGTGAGATTCGCAAGGGGGACGAACTCCCCCTTGCGAAATCCCCCTTAAGAATAAATTTCAAGTAAGTGTGAGGTGAGAGAATGGAAATCAAAGTAGACGAGATAAGTGAACTTCTAAGAAAACAGATAACAGATTTTGAAAAGAAGGTTGACGTCAGCGAGATTGGCACTGTCGTGTCAGTGGGCGACGGTATAGCGAGGATTTACGGGCTTGACAAATGCATGGCTTCGGAGCTTCTCGAATTCCCGAGTAATATTATGGGAATGGCGCTCAACCTTGAGGAAGATACAGTAGGCGCGGTTCTCTTTGGAGAGGACTCGCTTATTCATGAAGGCGATATTGTTAAACGCACAGGCAGGATTATGTCCGTGCCTGTGGGTGAAGCAATGAGAGGAAGGGTTGTCAATGCAATAGGGCAGCCGATTGACGGAAAGGGCCCTATTAACACAAAAGATTTCAGGATAGTTGATGTTGTTGCCCCGGGTATTGTTGACAGGCAGCCTGTTTCCGAACCTATGCAGACAGGACTTAAGGCAATAGATTCCATGATACCTGTTGGGAGAGGACAGAGAGAACTTATCATCGGCGACCGCCAGACAGGAAAAACAGCAATAGCAATAGATACAATCATAAACCAGAAGGGCGGAGACGTTACATGCATATATGTTGCAGTCGGACAGAAGCGCTCAAATGTAGCGCGTGTTATGAAGACTCTGGAAGAAAACGGCGCAATGGAGCACACAATCATAGTTTCCGCAACAGCAAGCGAGCCCGCGCCATTGCAGTACATCGCTCCATACACAGGATGCTCGATAGGCGAGTATTTCAGGGATAACGGCAAACATGCATTGATAATATATGATGACCTCAGCAAGCAGGCTACGGCATACAGGCAGTTGTCGCTGCTTCTCAGGCGGCCGCCCGGACGTGAGGCATTTCCGGGAGATGTTTTCTATCTGCATTCAAGGCTTCTTGAAAGGGCTGCAAAACTTTCTAAAGAACTCGGAGGTGGCTCTCTTACGGCATTGCCGATAATAGAGACACAGGCCGGCGACGTTTCAGGTTATATCCCAACAAATGTTATCTCTATCACAGACGGCCAGATATATCTTGAGCCAGAGCTTTTCTATGCAGGCATAAGGCCTGCTGTTAACGTAGGCCTCTCAGTCAGCCGTGTCGGCGGCGCTGCGCAGACAAAGGCGATGAAGCAGGTTGCAGGTACACTAAGGCTGGACCTTGCGCAGTTCAGGGAGCTTGCCGCATTTGCGCAGTTCGGAAGCGACCTTGACAAGGCAACACTGGCACAGATAGAGAGAGGCAAAAGGATGGTCGAACTTCTGAAGCAGGACCAGTTTGTGCCTATGACAATGATAGATCAGGTTCTGGTTCTTTTTGCTGCGACACAGGGATTCATTGATAATATTCCCGTGGAATCAGTCAAGAAGTTTGAGCAGGAGTTCCTGCGCTATATGAATGACCGCAAGGCTGATATCAAGAAGGAGCTTGGAGAAAAGAAGGCGATTGATGATGCCCTCAAGGCAAAACTAATATCAGCTGTTGAAGATTTCAAGAAAGGATTTCAGGCATAAATGCCGACACTTAGAGATATAAAAAGAAGGATAAAGGCTGTTCATAGCACCAGCAAGATCACGAAGGCTATGAAGATGGTTGCTGCTTCCAAGTTCAGGAAGGCACAGCAGAGGATGTTTGAGCTGAGGCCGTATGCTGACAGGATGAGCGCTGTACTTTCAAGCCTTGCAGGAGGTGTGGAGAGCGAGATACATCCGCTTCTTGCGGTAAGGCCCCGGCAGAAGGTGGACATCATTGTTCTTACAAGCGACAGGGGGCTCTGCGGCGCCTTTAATTCTAATATACTGAGGACAGCTTCAAAACATATATCGCATCTGAAGAAAGAGGGATTTGAAGTTAATGTAAGCGCTATCGGAAGAAAGGCTGTTGACTATTTCAAGAGGAGAAATGTCCCTCTGAAAAAAAGTTGGACAGGCATTTCAGGGAGAATTTCATATGCGAATGCCCAGGAAATAGCAGCGGATATTATTGAGAGCTATACAAATGAGACCACCGATGAAATCATTCTTGCATACAATGAGTTTAAATCAGTTGCTGCGCAAAAGGTTGTTGTCACAAGGCTTCTTCCCTTGGCGTCAATAGAGGCAACTGCGGAAACACTGCCGGTTTTTAATTTCATATATGAGCCTTCAAAGGAAGATATTTTCAATAATCTGCTCCCCAAGAATGTTGAGATACAGGTATTCAGGGCATTGCTTGAATCACAGGCATCTGAAGAGGCTGCAAGGATGTCTGCCATGGAGAATGCGACAAAGGCTGCCAATGATATGATAAACAGCCTGACTCTTCAGTTTAATAAGGCAAGACAGGCATCAATTACCAAGGAACTTATGGATATAGTCGGCGGAGTCGAGGCATTAAAAGGATAGATAAATTCAAAATTTAAGATTTAAAATTCAAAAATGCAAAATTATGGAAAAACAAATTCCTTAATTTTAAATTTTTAATTTTGAACTTTGAATTTAAATAGATATGGGGGTATAGGATGAGCAATATTGGGAAAGTATCGCAGGTTATAGGCGCAGTTGTTGATGTTGAATTCGAAGGCAAGATGCCTGAAATATTGAATGCTATTACCATTAATAAGAAAGGGGATCCATCAAAAGGTATTCCTGATATTAAGATAACATTGGAAGTAGCATCACATCTTGGCGACAACAAGGTCAGAACAGTTGCCATGTCTGCGACAGACGGACTTGTAAGAGGAACGCCAGTAGTTGACACAGGCCAGCCTATAACTGTTCCTGTTGGGAAGGCAGTGCTGGGAAGAATACTTAATGTCATAGGCGAAGGTGTTGATAATCTCGGTCCTGTAAAAGCAGAACAGAGGTTGCCGATTCACAGGCCGGCGCCTGATTTTAGTGAGCAGGAACCGACCACACAGGTCTTTGAAACGGGGGTTAAGGTTTTTGATCTTCTTGTCCCGTTCGTCAGAGGCGGTAAGATGGGGATGTTCGGCGGCGCAGGTGTCGGCAAGACAGTTGTTATAATGGAGATGATTCACAACATCGCAATGAAACACGGCGGCGTTTCTGTTTTTGCAGGTGTTGGCGAAAGGACAAGAGAAGGGAATGACCTTTACGGTGAGATGAAGCATTCAGGCGTTCTCGAAAAAGTCGCCCTAATTTACGGACAGATGAACGAGCCTCCCGGAGCAAGGGCAAGGGTTGCGCTTACAGCCCTTACATGCGCAGAGTACTTCAGGGATGAGGGGCAGGACGTTCTCATATTCATAGACAACATATTCAGATATACGCTTGCCGGCTCAGAGCTTTCAGCTCTCCTTGGAAGAATGCCTTCTGCTGTCGGATACCAGCCGACACTCGGAACCGACATGGGAATTTTGCAGGAGAGGATTACAACAACAAAGAAAGGCGCAATCACTTCAATGCAGGCAATCTATGTTCCTGCTGACGACCTTACAGACCCTGCTGTTGCTACAGCATTCACGCACCTTGACGGTACAGTCGTTCTCTCAAGGCAGATATCAGAGCTTGGCATTTATCCTGCTGTGGACCCTCTGGATTCCACATCAAGAATTCTTGATCCAAAGGTTATAGGGGAAGAGCACTATGCGGTTGCAAGAAGTGTTCAGAAGATACTCCAGAGGTACAAAGAGCTTCAGGACATCATAGCAATCCTTGGCATGGAAGAGCTTTCTGAAGATGACAAGATCACGGTTTCAAGGGCAAGGAAGATACAGAGATTTCTCAGCCAGCCGTTCCATGTTGCAGAGGTATTCACGGGAAGGCCGGGCAAGTATGTCAAGGTCGCTGATACAATAAGAAGCTTTAAGGAGATAGTTGATGGTAAATATGACGATATTCCTGAACAGGCGTTTTATATGACAGGCACTATCGAAGAAGTCGAAGAAAATGCAAAAAAACTCGGCTGGTCGAGACAGGTATAAAAAATGAAGTTAGAAGTTAAAAATTAAGGAATAAAAAAGTGGAAAATAAGATATTGCTTGAGATTGTTACGCCTCACGGTCTGATATGCAGCGAAGAGGTGGATGAGGTTACTGCTAACGGAAGCGAGGGAGAATTCTGCGTTCTTCCGGGGCATGTGCCTTATATGACAACGCTCAAGGCAGGGATGCTTACGTGCAAGACAGGGAAGGAGCCTGTAATCTTTTTTGTTAACTGGGGATATGCAGAGATAGGGGCTGACAAAGTTCTGATTCTCGCTGACAGCGCAGAAAAGTCTGAGGAGATAGATGTTGAGAGGGCAAAGGAAGCGATGAAGAGGGCTGAGGAAAGGCTGAAAAAGTGTGAGGAGTGCGATTTCCACCGCGCTGAGGCATCGCTTGAGAGGGCAGCCACGAGGATTCAGATTTCACAGATGAGGATTCCTAAGTAGTTAAAGACGCTGTCTTACAGCTTCATAAAGGCATACCGCTGCTGAGGCTGAGACATTAAGGCTTTCCGCTTTTCCATAGATTGGAATCTTCAAAATCAAATCAGCTTTTCTCTTAATCTCACTGCTCACGCCATGCGCCTCATTGCCGAATACAAAGGCAATCGGGTTTTTCAGTCCTGCGTCAAAGATTAATTTACCTGAATCAAGCGCTGTTGCAACGAGCATTATGCCACTTGACTTCAGCCATTCAAGGAATTTATCTGTGCCGGTATAAATTATCGGGATGTTGAATATGCTTCCGGCAGTCGCCCTTATCGTTTTCTGCATAAAGGCATCGCATGTTCCTTTGAGGATTATCGCAGCATCTGCGCCTGCGGCGTCAGAAGTCCTTATTATTGTCCCTAAGTTGCCGGGCTCCTGAACTCCGTCAACTGCCACAATCAATGGAACTGATTTGAATCTAATTTCTTCAAGGCTTTTTATGTCATATGATGCGATTGCAATAATCCCCTGAGGGGTCTCTGTATCGGCGAGCTTGTGCATTATCTGTTCTGTAACCTCAAAAATCTCGCCTGAAAATCCCCCCATCCCCCCTTTGCTAAAGGGGGGCGGGGGGGGATTATTTTTATTAGATTTTATAGAAAGTTGTCTTAATATCTTCTGCCCGTCTTTTTTTGCCATGAATGAATCTGTGAAGAAGACCGTGTTTATTTTATTGCCTGATGCCAGCGCCGTCTCTACAAGATGCGTCCCCTCAATAATAAATGCGGTGTGTTTGTATTTGCTCCGCTTGTTTTTTATGTCCAATGCTTCTTTGATTTTGGGATTTGAGGCGCTTGTGATTTGAATGTGTTTCATGACTAATAAATTTAGCAGAAATCAATGTTTTATTGCTACTTGATGCAAAACTGAAAGCTCTCTTATAGCGCTGGAGATTAGGCAGGAATAGTATTCTCGCTCATTCTCGGTCTAATGAAGCGACTCCTCCGCCTCTGCGGATTCGCCGAGGCGAAGAGGTTTTTGCCTCATTATTATTTATATGATAAACTGTTTAAATATCGGCAAAAAAAGCTGCTTAAACACTATGCCCTGTCTTCCTTACTGAACATGCGACGCATACTTCATATAGACATGGATGCGTTTTTTGCTGCTGTTGAGCAGAGACGACATCCTGAACTCATCGGTAAACCTGTAATCATAGGCGGAAGCGGAGACCCGCAAGAGAGGGGAGTTGTCTCTACAGCATCATACGAGGCAAGGAAATTCGGAGTCCATTCTGCGATGCCGTTGAGGACTGCATACAAACTCTGTCCTCAGGGAGTATTCCTTTCTGTTGATTATGAAGAATACTCAAGAGTCTCAAGACAAGTCAAAAATATCCTCAGAGAATTCAGCCCTGTTATGGAGGATGTCGGGATTGATGAGGCATTCCTTGATATAACAGATATGCCGGAAGGTTCTGAAGAGATGGCAAAAAAAATTAAAGAAAGAATAAGAAAGGAACTTGAGCTTTCATGTTCCATAGGAATAGCAGAGAACAAACTTCTTGCAAAGATTGCGTCTGACCTTCAAAAGCCTGATGGGCTTACCATAATCAGAGAAGGTGACATCAAGAGATTAATCTGGCCCTTGCCTGTAAGAAAGCTCTGGGGGGTTGGGCCAAAAACAGAGGCTTATCTGAAGAGTCTTGGCATAAATATTATCGGTGAACTGGCTGCTATGTCACTTGAAGATTTGGTTGGACATTTTGGTAATTCTTACGGGAATTATCTTTATGAGGCTTCAAGGGGCATAGACGAAAGTCCATTGGTAACACACTGGGAGCCGAAATCTTCAAGCAGAGAGGTTACTTTTCAGAGGGATACCAATGACTGGCAGACCATAGCAAGGACACTTGCATCACTGACAAAGGAAGTGGCTGAGGATATCAAACAGTCAAAATATCTCTGTAAGACAGTAACCTTAAAGGTAAGGTTTGAGGATTTCAAAACCTATACACGCGCAAGGACAATGGATGAATTTACAGACTCCAATGAAATCATAAGGAAGGCTGTATTTGAGGCGTTGGGAAAGATAGAACTTAAAAAGAAGGTGAGGCTTATTGGAGTGAGGGTAAGCAATTTAAAAAAGATATGAAAGTATTTTCGTATTGCTGAAATAAAAACCAGTAAGCTATACTTTAGCAATATCGAAATTCTAAACTCTAAACAATATACGTGTTTAGGATTTAGAGGTTAGAATTTCGGATTTAAGTTCTGGGGGATAGATGCCTTTTTTCAGTGAACTTTTTGTAAGTGAAATATTAAGAAAGCCTGTCCTTGACCCGAGAGGCGAAGAACTCGGCAGGGTGAAGGACCTTGTTGTTGTTAAAGGCGAGCCGTTGCCAAAGATTTCCAACCTTGTTATCGAGAGGAAAAGAAAGCTCTTTAATCTCCCATGGAGTGATTTGAGCATATTCAACAAAAGAATAATCGCTGCGAATATTTACGGCGCAAGGCTTCAGTCCTATGAACTCAGCGAGGAAGACCTGCTTGTGGCAAGGGATATTTTTGATAAGCAGATAGTTGATGCAAATGGAGCAAAGGTTGTGAGGGTGAATGATGTCAAGCTCGAAGGGCTTAACACAGAGGCAGTGCTTTTAGCCGTTGATGTGGGAATGAGGGGAATAATGAGGAGGCTTGGAGTTGAGAGAGGCGGAGAAGATATGATGAGGCTTCTCAGGATGCACCTGCCGTACAATCTTATAAGCTGGAATTATATACAGCCGCTGGAACCAAAACTTACTGCGATATCACTCACAGTTCCGAGGCAGATGGTGGCTGATCTGCATCCTGCGGACCTTGCAGCGATAATAAGCCAGGTTTCTCATAAAGAGGGCGCTATTCTGTTTAAGGGCCTTGATGCGGAAACAGCTGCTGAGGCGCTTTCAGAACTTGAACCTGAGACACAGGCGGCAATAATAACAGGAATGGATACTGATAAAGCAGCTGACATAATAGAGGAGATGCCTCCTGATGAAGCGGCTGATGTCATAAGCGACCTGTCCGCAGAAAAGGCACAGGAAATTCTCGGCAGTCTTGAAAAAGAGGACGCAGAGGACATTCAGGAACTTATGGGGCACGAAGAGGACACAGCAGGCGGTATTATGACAAATGCGTTTATAGCGTACAGGCCGGATACGAGTGTAAAAGAGGCTATAGAAAGTTTCAGAAGAGATGCAGAAGAAGTTGAAACCGTCTATTACATATATGTAACGGATGCGGAAGAGAAACTCAAAGGGGTAGTGTCGCTCAGGGAAATTCTGCTTTCTCCGCCTGAAACAAAACTGTCAGACATTATGGTAACCAAGTTCAAGACAGTCACGCCTGAGACTGATGAAATGCGGGTTGCCGGTATTATATCAAAGTATAACCTTGTTGCGCTTCCGGTTGTTGACAGCGAAGGATTTCTTCTCGGCATTGTTACAGTGGATGATATTATTGACAGGATTCTGCCGCCGGCGGCAAAGCATAAGAGAAGAAGGGTATAAAAATACAAGTTAAGAGTTTAGAGTTTAGAATTAAAAGTTAGAAATTAGAAATTAAAACCTAAAACAGGCAATGCAGATTAGCAGAGGAAAGTTCTGATGAAATTTAGCAAAAAAGTTCTTCTCTTCCTGAGCGTAATGGGTCCCGGCATCATAACTGCGAATATAGATAATGATGCAAGCGGGATTACCACTTATTCTGTGGCAGGCGCAAGATTCGGCTATGCGCTTCTCTGGACATTGATCCCCACGACTATTGCGCTTGTTGTGATTCAGGAGATGGTCGCAAGGATGGGAGTTGTCACAGGCAAGGGGCTTTCAGACCTCATAAGAGAAAACTATGGCGTAAAATCAACATTCTATATGATGGCAGCACTTCTAATCGCAAATTTCGGCACAACTCTCGCTAATTTCGCAGGGTGGGCAGCGTCTATGGATATCCTCGGATTGAGCAAGTACGTGATGGTTCCTGTTGGTGCGGTGTCGGTATGGTTCCTTGTTACAAAAGGCAGTTACAGGGCAGTTGAGAGAGTGCTGCTCTTTGCATGTCTTTTATATTTCGGATATGTTATTTCAGGGTTTATGGCAAAACCTGACTGGTTTCCTGTTTTCAAAAACACATTTGTGCCTCAGATAAAGTGGGATTCCGAATATGCGATACTCAGCATAGCAATAATAGGCACAACAATAACACCGTGGATGCAGTTTTACCTCCAGTCATCTATTGCAGAGAAGGGAATAAGAAAAGAGGATTATAAAGCATCCAGGCTTGATGTGATACTGGGATGCTCTATAACGGACATAGTTGCCTTTTTCATTATAGTTACATGTGCAGCCACGCTTTTTCCGTCAGGCATAAGGATAAACGAGGCATCGGAGGCTGCAATTGCGCTCAAGCCTTTAGCAGGAGAATATGCGTCTTTCATATTCGCTCTCTGTCTTGCCAACGGCTCGCTTCTTGGAGTGATAATAGTCCCGCTGGCAACAGCATACTACATATGCGAGGCAATGGGGTGGGAAGCAGGCATCAATAAAACATTCAGAGAAGCGCCTCAGTTTATGTGGATATACACTGCCCTCATAGTTGTTTCTGCGTTGGTGATATTGATTCCCGGCGCACCGCTGGTTTTTCTTATGATTCTGGCGTCTGTTGTAAACGGCATATTGCTTCCGTTTGTTCTTATATATGCGCTGTCGTTAGTGAACAATACAAAGATAATGGGAGAATATGTAAACCCGAAGAGTTATAATTACATAACGTGGGGCACAGTAGCGGTTATAATCTGTCTCACTGTATTTTTTGTGGTTACAAGCATAATGCCTGTGGGAGGAAAGATTTAAAGGTTTAATGGTAAAGGCAATCGAGTGGAAAGACGGGAAAGTTATCATGCTTGATCAGAGCAGGCTTCCTGTGGAAGTGAAGTTCATTGAATGCACTGATTATCATATCATTGCCGAGGGCATAAAAAAACTCTGGATAAGAGGCGCTCCTGCAATCGGCATAGCAGCGGCAATGGGGATTGCGCTCGGCGCACAGGATATAACGGCAAAGAATTACAGGGAATTCATAAAAGGCATAGAGACCATATTTGACATGATGCTTTCAACAAGGCCTACGGCGGTAAATATAAAATGGGCTGTTGAGAGGATAAAAAAATTGCTTAAGGAAAACAGGGAAGAGCCTGTATCGAAACTTAAGGAGTTATTGATTTCAGAGGCGCAGAGAATACATGAGGAAGATTTTGAGGTTAATAAGGCAATAGGAAAATGGGGCGCGCAGTTTATAAAGGACGGCGATACAGTTCTCACTCACTGCAATGCAGGAAGTCTTGCAACAGGCGGGTACGGCACGGCAACAGCGCCGATATTTGTCGCAATAGAACAGGGTAAAAAAATACAGGTCATAGCTGATGAGACAAGGCCAGTGCTTCAGGGAGCGAGGCTTACTGCATGGGAACTGATGCAGGCAGGCGTGCCTGTGACGCTTATAACAGACAATTCTGCGGGCGCGCTTATGAAAAAAGGCGAGATAGACCTTGCCATTGTCGGCACTGACAGAACTGTTAGGAACGGAGATGTGGCTAATAAAATCGGGACATATTCTGTAGCTGTATTATGCAAAGAGCATAAGATATCTTTTTATGTTGCTGCGCCGCTCAGCAGCATTGATTTTTCAATTCCGACAGGCGATAAGATTCCGATAGAAGAGAGAGGCGCAGAGGAAGTTACACATATATTCGGCAGATGCCAGATTGCGCCTGACAACGTGAAGGTGAGAAATATGGCATTTGATGTTACCCCTGCAAAATATGTGACGGCAATTATCACTGAAAAGGGCGCATTCAGGCCGAAAGACATTAGAAAATTGGCAAAGAAGGATGTTAATCTTGATGAGTTCAGGCTATAGTGTGGTGTCTCATAAATAAGTTTGCACAATTTTGTCATTCCCCCGATATTATCGGGGGAATCCTTTTCTTGTCATTCCGACTTGTTCGGAATCCTTCAGAAAGATTGCGGACAAGCCGCAATGACAAAATAGGGGCAAGCCAGAATGACACTACATAAAATGTAAAGCAGAAGATACTACGACTGATATGATTAAGACAACAGATATTAAAAAGGTTTTTGATGCGCATGAGATGGAATTAAGTCTCGTTGAGGTTAAGCTTGAAGGACTGTTCCAGAGCGAAGCTCCTCTTATCCCGCTGATAGGCAGGTATCTTCTTGAGAGCGGCGGCAAGAGATTAAGGCCGCTTTTCCTGCTTTCAAGCGCAAGGCTTGCAGGCTATAAAGGGGATGAACATATAGCGCTTGCAGGCGTCATAGAACTGATACATATGGCATCACTGCTTCATGATGATGTTGTTGACGCTGCAAAGATACGGAGGGGAAGGGCAGCAGCCCATTCAGTATGGGGGAATCAGATTGTGATTCTGGTTGGGGATTTTTTGTATTCAAATGCCCTTAAAAAAGCTGTGTCTTTCAAAGATCAGAGGATAATGGAAGCCCTTTCAGCGGCGACAACGAGCATGACAGAAGGAGAGATACTGCAGCTTCAGAAGACCGCTGATATCAATATTACAGAGGACGAATATATAAAAATAATATCGGCCAAGACAGGACTGCTTATATCAGCGGCATGCAGGATTGGCGCAATACTGAGCATCAGCCCTTCTAATGAAGAAAATGCCATTGCGATGTTCGGGCTCAAGGCAGGCACAGCTTTCCAGATGGCAGATGATATTCTTGATTACATGGCAGAAGAGAGCGAGCTTGGCAAGAAACTCGGCAAGGACATAGGAGAGGGGAAAATAACATTGCCGGTTATTTATCTTTTTAAAGGCGCCTCGGCTGATGAGAAAGAAGAAATAAAGCGGATAATAGAAAAACCATCGAAAGAAGGACTCAGGCGGAGTCTCTCACTCTTCAAGCGGTACAGCGTTCTGGAAGAGTCGCTCAAAAGGGCGCAGGCTCTTGTTGATGAGGCAAAGGCAGAGCTTTCCATATTCCCTGACTCTCCTGACAGGGACGCCATGCTGAGCCTTGCCGACTATGCAATATCAAGAGATAAATAATATGCATCCATTGGTCAGACTCGCAAGGCAGACAGTAGAGGCTTATGTTAATGAACGCCGTGTGATAGAGCCTCCGAGCAGCTCGGAGCTTGCGCCTGAGATGAAACAAAAGGCAGGGGCATTTGTCTCTATAAAAAAACATGGAGAATTAAGAGGCTGCATAGGAACGTTTATCCCTTCCAGCGAGAATGTTGCCAAAGAGATTATAAAAAACGCTATATGCGCTGCAACACAGGACACGAGATTCCACTGTGTTGAAAAGGAAGAACTGAGCGAGCTTGCTTATTCTGTTGATGTCCTGACTCCGCCCGAAGAGGTGAAAGACCTTGAAGACCTGAATCCCAAAAAGTACGGAGTAATAGTTTCATCCGCCTCAGGCGGAGGGCAGAGGAAAGGATTGCTTTTACCTGACCTTGAAGGTGTTGACACCGTTGAAGAGCAGCTCCGCATTGCAAAGATGAAGGCCGGCATATATGATAATAATGAGGAAGTTAAAATCTTCAGGTTTGAGGTTAAAAGATACCGCTGACTTTTTCAGCTTGAAGACGGCATTGCTACTGTTTTTTGAATATTCCGCTTTTCCCGCCGCGTTTTTCAATGAGCATAATGTCAGAGATAACCATCCCCTTATCCACTGCCTTGCACATGTCATAGATTGTCAGCGCAGCAGCAGATACCGCAGTAAGCGCTTCCATCTCAACGCCTGTCTGTCCTGTTATCTTAACGCGTGATTCTATTTCTATTCTGCTTTTTTTCTCATCAAGTTTGAAGTCAATGTCAATTGATGTGATGTTCAGAGGATGGCAGAGAGGGATAATCTCGGATGTCTTCTTTGCAGTCATAATCCCGGCAAGCTTTGCGACATTCAGGACATCGCCTTTAGCCGCTTTCCCACTTTTAATCAGGTTGAAGGTTTCCTTTTTCATACAGACAGAGCCTCTCGCAACAGCCATTCTTTCTGTCAATGGCTTTGAGCCTACATCAACCATTTTAGGCCTGCCCTTTTCGTCTATGTGGGTGAGCTTTTTCATGGAATCTAATATAGCATTTTGAAAGATTTCTATCAATTAAAAAGGATTCCTTGACAATATTAATAGCGTTTGATAACGTTGCAATATGATAGTCTTGAAGAAAGGCTTGACAGGGAAGAAGTCGTAGACTCGACTCTACGAGATGCAACAAAATGTTAAAGCTGTAATGGCAGGTGTTATGGCATGCTGTCCAAAAAGAAATAGTATTTAAATTAGAACAGCAGTTTCGGAAGGTTATGGAAGAATGAAACCCAAAAGTTTTCTCATTTATCTATTTTTTCTATTGACAACAGCATTATCTTTCCTTGTCTCAATTAATATCCTGATACCCCGCTTTGTATGGATAAATGAGCCGGTGCATTCCACTGTTGAAGCGTTTGGGGCACTATCCGCAATCTTCGTGGCGATCATGCTGCTTCACCGAAAACACGAAGAAGGCGGGGGGCGGCTGTGCTGGATGGCTATTGGCCTGCTCAGCATGGGACTGCTTCTCGGATTCCACTCCGTTGCAAGAATTGGGCATGGTTTTGTCCTTCTGTATTCTGTTGCATGTTTTTCGGGCGGGTTCTGGTTTTCCCTTGTCTGGTTTCCTGAATCCGACAGATTTTCACGTATCAGGATCAGTAAATGGATTCCATGGATTGTTGCCGCCGGCTCTGTACTGTTCGGTGTCTGGACATTACTGTTTCGTGAAACATTGCCTTTGATGGTAGAAGACGGGAAATTTACCCATGCAGCCATTCTGCTCAATCTCCTTGCCGGTGTTTTTTTCTTGGCTGCAACAGTCCGCTTTATGCTTGATTTTTATCGTTCAGGTAAAAAGGAGTCTTTCCTTTTTTCATGCATGACGTTATTGTTCGGTCTGGCTAACCTGCTTTTTCCATTTTCTGCGGTATGGGACAACATATGGTGGTTCTGGCACCTGCCGCGCGTGTTGGCCTTCGTGCTTGTATTATGGTTTGTGCTCAAGAGTGACCGGCAGATGATCTCCGTACTCAAAGAAACACGCGACTATCTGGAGAACCTGCTGAACTATACCAATGCCCCCATTATAGTCTGGAATCCGGCCTTCAGGATTACCCGCTTCAATCATGCCTTTGAGCGTTTAACGGGTTATAAGGCCGATGAGGTTATTGGTAAAGAGTTGGGCTTGTTATTCCCTGAGGCGAGCAGGAAGGATTCTATGGACAATATCATCCTCACTTCCGGCGGCGAATTCTGGGAGTCTGTGGAGATACCAATCCTTCGGAAGGATGGGGATATTCGGATAGCCCTCTGGAACTCGGCAAATATCTATGCCGAGGGTGGGAAGACCCTAATGTCCACCATAGCTCAGGGTCAGGATATAACAGAGCGCAAAAAGGCAGAGGAGCAAATAAGACAGGGCACGAAGGAATGGGAAGATACCTTTGACAGCATCTCGGATCCCCTCTTCATCCATGACAGGGAATTCAGGGTATTGAAGGCAAACAGGGCATACATGGAGGCTTCAGGGATGTCCTTTGAGGGGATGGTCGGCAGGCCCTACTACGAGGTCTTTCCAAAGATGAACGGCCCATTCAATGGATGCAGGCGGGCATTTGAATTGCAAGAAGAAGAAGAAGAAGAAGAAGAAGAAGTTTCTCTTCCCTCTATAGACAAGGTATATAAGGTGAAATTTTATCCGGTAACGGATGTGAATGGAAGTTACCTTCACTCACTCCATATCCTTGAGGATATAACAGAACATAAAAAACTTGAGGCGCAGTTAAGACATGCACAGAAGATGGAGGCGGTCGGAACATTGGTAGGAGGTATTGCACATGACTTTAATAATATCCTCACAGCGATAATAGGTTATGCAAGTTTATTGCAGATGAAACTGGGGGAAGATGATCCCCTGAGGGTAAGCGCTGAACACATCCTTGCATCAGCAGACAGGGCAGCCCGCTTAACCCAGAGCCTGCTTGCATTCAGCAGGAAACAGATTTTAAATCCGGAGGTTATAAATATTAATGAGGTTATTAAGAGGGTTGAGAAACTTCTGTCCCGGCTTATTAGTGAGGATATAGAACTAAGAACAATCCTGTCAGATGAAAAACTGGCAGTCTTTGCAGACAGTGCGCAGATAGAGCAGATATTGATGAACCTTGCCACAAATGCAAGAGATGCAATGCCTGAAGGAGGGCTGTTGTCCATAGAAACAGAAAAGATAGAACTTGATGCAGAGTTCATAAAAAGACACGGTTATGGCAAATCAGGGCCGTATGCGCTCATATCTGTAAGCGATACAGGTATAGGAATGGATAAAAAGACAAAAGAGAGAATCTTTGAACCGTTCTTTACAACCAAAGAAGTCGGGAAAGGCACAGGTCTCGGACTTTCCATAGTGTACGGAATAGTAAAACAGCATGACGGGTATATCAATGGATACAGCGAGGTCAATAAGGGAACTACTTTCAAGATATATCTGCCGCTGACCAAAGCAGAGGTTATGGAAATTAAAACGAGAGAAGAAGTTTTAGTGCCGGAGGGAGGAACAGAGACTATCTTGCTTGCCGAGGATGACGAGGGTGTAAGGGATATAACCGTGTCAGCGCTGAAGGAGTTCGGCTATAAAGTCGTAGAAGCCGTAGACGGGGAGGATGCTGTTAACAAATTTATCAAAAATAAAGATGAGATAAGGCTTGTGCTGCTTGATGTTGTAATGCCGAAAAAGAACGGCAGCGAGGCATATGAAGAAATGAGAAAGATAGCGCCTGGAATAAAGGCGCTTTTTATGAGCGGATATACGGAAGATGTTATTTATCGCAAGAAGATTATTGATGAAGGGTTAAATTTCGTCTCTAAGCCGATGTCGCCGACAAAACTTTTAAGGCTGGTCAGAGAGATTCTGGATAAGTAGGTTGTGTATGCTTTAATATATATGCATGAACGTAAGGGTAGATGAAGATAAGTGTATCGGCTGCGGGACATGTCAGGAGATATGTCCTGCGGTTTTCCATCTGAATGAGGCGACAGGGAAATCAGAGATTGTTGACCCTGACGGCTGCGATTATGCAGGATGCTGCGAAGCAGCGGAAGAGAACTGCCCTGTTGAAGCGATTATAGTTGAAGAATGAGTCTATTGCTTAAGACGATGCATTCAATAACTTAAATCAGCCCGTAATCTTTCAATGCTTTTTTCAGCTTATCTCTGTTCGCATCTGACATCTCGCAGAGCGGAAGCCTGAATTCCTCTTTTATCTTTCCCATCATCGCAAGCGCCGTCTTAGCGGGTATCGGGTTTGTCTCTATGAACATGGAGGCATTCAAAGGCTCTAATTTGTAATGCAGCTTTCTTGCCTTCGCTATGTCTCCCTTTTCCCAGGCCGCGCACATGTCGGAAACATCCTTCGGAGCCACATTCGCAGAAACAGAGATTACGCCTTTTCCGCCGAGCGCAAGGAGTGTGAGCGTTGTAAAGTCATCGCCTGAGATGACCGATATCCTGTCTCCGCACAGCCTTATAACCTCGCTTACCTGTTTCATGTCTCCGGTTGCCTCTTTTATGGCAGCTATGTTTTTAATATCTGCAAGGCGCGCAACTGTTGAAGGCAGGATGTTAGATGCAGTCCTTCCGGGCACATTATAAAGGACAATGGGAATATCAACAGCCTTTGCCACTTCTTTATAATGCCTGTAGATGCCTTCCTGTGTGGGCTTGTTGTAATAAGGCGAAACAAGGAGCGCTGCATCAGCGCCGGCCTTTTCTGCTTTCTTGGTTATCATTATTGTTTCATCAGTGGCGTTTGCTCCTGTCCCTGCAATTACAGGGATGCGTTTATTCACTGTTTTGACTGTTATCTCTATTACCCTGTAGTGTTCTTCGTAGTCAAGGGTTGCTGATTCTCCGGTAGTTCCGCACGGCACAATGGCGTTTGTCCCCTGCTTTATATGCCACTCTATTAAATTGCACAAAGCCTTTTCATCAACCTTGCCTTTTTTAAAAGGCGTGATTATTGCAACTATTGAGCCTTTAAACATATTTGCCTCCTCTCTATTGTTCTGTCTTATAAATAACTTTACACAATTTTGTCATTCCCGCTTGTCGGGAATCCTTCTTTTAAAATGGGAAAGATTCTGGACAAGCCAGAATGACACTACACAAAAGTGTAAAGAACTGTTACAGACATGACACTATGTTTATACAAACTTTACGCCGGCCGTGTATATCCCATTACCTTCGCCATTTCTGCTCCATCTGGCAACTCCTACCTGCTTGGGTAAACCGCTATTTTGTAGTCTCAGCACATGTCCCGGCTCAAGCGGATAATCTGTCTTAATGCCTATTCCGCCCTCGCTGATATCAACGCCTCTTGCCACAAGGTTCAATACCTTTGTATCCACAATATCAAGAACACTCACGGCGAAATAAAAAGTCTCGGTATAAGGTTTCCTTTCAAATTGTCTTTGCTCAAGCATCATTCCCCCTATAATTTAATATTTATCTGCCCTGTAAATACTTCCTCTGCAGTACCTGTCATATAAACATGGTTGTCTTCTGCCCACTCAATAATTAAATCCCCTCCGGTAAGATGTACTGTAACATTCTTCTTTGTAAGCCCCTTGAGGCTGGATGCAACAGCAACGGCAGATGCCCCTGTGCCGCATGCCATTGTCTCGCCAGCGCCTCTTTCCCATACTCTCATTTTTATTTCCGAGGGATTTAATATCTCTATGAATTCCACGTTAGTTCTTTTAGGAAAAATCTCATGCATTTCAAGCAATGGCCCGTAATAAGTTACAGGGAAATCCATAACGTTGTCAACAACTATTACAGCATGAGGATTGCCCATTGAAACACAGGTTGTTTTAAACTTCCTGTCTTCAATCCTTAAGGGGTAGTCAATAAGTAGTTTAGAGTTTGGAGTTAGGAGTTTGGAGTTAGGAGTTAGGAGTTTTGAGTTTTGAGTTTTGAGTTTTGAGTTTTCTGTCTCTGAACTCATAACTCCGAACTCTAAACTCAAATTCACCGGTATCTTTTCAGGCTCAAAAATCGGTTCTCCCATGTCAACTCTTACCAGTTTGCCTTTTTTCTGAGGCCTTATTATGCCTGCCAAGGTCTCAATATTAAGAATGGCCTTTCCGGATAACCTTCTGCTCCAGATATATTTAGCAAGGCATCTTATGCCGTTGCCGCACATCTCTACCTCGCTGCCGTCAGCGTTAAATATCCGCATCCTGAAATCAGCGGTTCTGGACGGATAAAGCAGGAGTAACTGGTCAGCGCCTATGCTGAACCTTCTGCGGCAGAGTTTTCTGCTTAATTCTCCTAACTCCGAACTCTTAACTCCTAACTTTCGCTTGGTGCAGTCAACGAGAATGAAGTCATTGCCGAGGCCGTGCATCTTTGTAAAATTGATTTTCATATAGTAATTGTCTTTTGCTGTCATTCTGGCTTGCCCCTATTTTGTCATTGCGGCTTGTCCGCAATCTTTCTGAAGGATTCCGAACAAGTCGGAATGACAAGAAAAGAATTCCCCCGATAATATCGGGGGAATGACAAAAACTCAAAACCGGAGTTGCTCTTTGCTAACCCCTGAAACCTGAACCCTGTTTTTCATGTTGCTGAGCTCACGGCTCAGCAGGAAGAGACTCCTCAGCCGCCACCGCCGCCACCGCATGCCCTGCCTGAAGCCCCGAGCTGCCCGGGGAATGTATCGCCTCCGGCAGCAGAGCAAGAGAATGCGGACAGCAGTTTTTTTACAACATTAGAACCGCAATCAGGGCATACAGTATCTTTTTCTGTAGTTCCTGTTTTTTGCAGGACTGAAAAGGATTTTTTGCATTTACTGCATTTATATTCGTAAATCGGCATCTTTTACCTCCATGTGTAATGTTTTTATTTTGCACAATTTCCCCTTTTTAAGTCAAACGCTTAGGAAATGCCTAACTCTACTGCAAGACAGGATTGGCTTTCTCTTCCGCAGATATTTTCCTGTCGTTCTAAGGCTCATTCCGCTACAGCCGCAAAACTCACCCTTCGGGTTCAGACAGTTGCGGCTGTGGACGCTCCATTCGCCGAGAACGAAAACGAAAAATCTCTAATGTCACTCAAACCAACCCTGCCTATTCCTTTCTTGGCTGCCGTATTATTTTACTTTTCCATGCCTGTTTTTAAGAGTATAATTAAATTATGAAAGAGGCAATGCTGTATGAAAAGCTTGAAGACAAAAAGGTAAGGTGTTTTTTATGTGCCCACCGCTGTCACATATCCAATGGAAAACGGGGGATATGCGCTGTCAGGGAGAACATGGACGGCGTTCTTTTCAGTCTCGTATACGGCAAGGTTGTTGCTTCTCATGTAGACCCCATAGAGAAAAAACCGCTTTTCCATTTCCTGCCGGATTCATCTTCTTTCTCCATAGCAACAGCAGGATGTAACCTGAGGTGCCGGCACTGCCAGAACTATGAGATATCCCAGTTCCCGAGGGAAAGGCCTGATGTCCCAATACCCGGCGAGGATATGACTCCTGAGGAGGTAGTGAACATGGCAGAAAGATACGGGTGCAAGAGCATATCTTATACATATACAGAGCCCACAATATTTTTTGAATTTGCGTATGACTGTGCAATACTTGCAAAGAGAAAGGGCATAAAGAATGTATTTGTCAGCAACGGGTTCATGACACCTGAGAGTGTAAGAACTATTGCTCCGTATCTTGACGGGAACAACATTGACCTCAAAGGCAACGAGAAGTTTTATAAGGAGGTATGCGGGGCAAAAGCCGAGCCTGTCAGGGATACGATAAGGCTTATGAAAGAGCTTGGCGTATGGGTGGAGGTTACAACATTGATAATTCCCGGTTATAATGATGCCGAGGAAGACTTAAAGAGCATTGCTGAATTTATAAAATCTGTTGACACTGTCATTCCGTGGCATGTTGCCCAGTTCTATCCAACTTATAAATTGACAGATGCGCAGCGCACTCCTATCAAGACGCTGAGATGGGCGCGTCAGATGGGCTTTGATACAGGGCTAAAGTATGTTTATGAAGGGAATGTGCCGGGCGAAGGCGGCGAGAATACCTATTGCCCGAATTGCAGGGAACTGCTTATCCAGAGATTTGGCTTCAGCATTCAAGAAAACAGGATGAAAAACGGCAAGTGTTTAAGCTGCGGTGTGACAATAGAGGGGGTGTGGGAGTAACAGTATAGGCTTGAACTTTTTCAGATGTTCTGTTAAGCTTTTTTATAAGAAAATGGGACTCGAAGATATTGAAAAATTAAAAGAGAAAGTTAAGAAGGATCCGAACTCAAAACTTTTCGTCCCTCTTGCTGAAGAATACAGAAAAACAGGGATGCTTGATGAGGCCATATCTGTCCTGATGACCGGAATCACCTGCCAGCCTGGGTATACAAGCGCAAGAGTATCGCTCGGCAAGATATATCTTGAGAAAAAAATGGCGCCTGCGGCAAAGGAAGAATTTGCGAAGGTAATATCAGCGATACCCGATAATTTGTTCGCGCATAAAAAATTAGCCGAGATATACAGGGATTCAGGAGAGAAAGAAAGGGCAATAGGAGAATACAGGGTAGTGCTCAAACTGAACCCTCTTGATGATGACGCTGTCTCAAATCTTGAGACGCTTCAGAGAGGCCCTATGCAGGAGGAGAGCATAACAGCCACGGAATCCGCTTCTGAAGAATTTTCTGTGCAGGGCAATGAAGCTGTTGAGCCCTCCCCCGAGCAGCTCGGGGAAGAAACAATCAAGGCAGAAGAAGTTGAAGTTCTCCTTGCGGAAGAACCTTTAAAGTCTCCACATGGAGATGAGTTTGAGGAATTCAAGAGGTCTATAGCAGGGCAAGGCGAAGTAGTTTCGGCTACGAAGGCTGGAGAAGATGCGAAGACAGAAGGTGTTTTTGGCGAAGAGGTTATTTCGGATGAAGATATGGAAGAGGCGGAAAAGGAAGCAATGTCCTATGCCGCGGCATTCGGGGATCAAGATATAGCACAGCCTCCTTCTTCTTTTGAGGCGTTCAAGGAAGAAAAAACGCCTGTGGCAGAGAGGCTGCCTGAAAAGGAAGACAAAGGCGCACATAGCCTGAATGATGCAGATTTGTTTATATCAGAAGGTAATTACGTGAAGGCAATGAGTATTTACAGGGAGATGTTGTCTGCCACTCCACAGGACAAATGTGTTATGCAGAAAGTGGAAGAATTAAGGATGCTGCTCAAGATGCTTGGGAAAGACAAGGAAGCGGTAATTGATAAGCTTGAAACATTCGGGGAAAGGATTAGGGAGAAGAAAAATGAGTTTTTCAGAAGTTCTTAAGGAAACAGTCGGAAAAATTGACGGCGCAGTAGCTGCTATGATAATAAGCTCGGACGGCATGTCTGTTGAGGAATATGCCAGCGAGAAGCTTATTAATCTGGAAGACCTGAGCGCAGAGGCATCCGCAATGATTAAAGACATAGGCAATGCCGCTGAAACGCTCGGGCTTGGCGAGGCAAAGGAGTTTTCAATAATCTCCGATAAGTGCGGAATTATAATGAGGAAAATAAATAAGGATTATTATCTTGCGCTTATCATAAAGCCGGAGGGGAATTACGGAAAGGGCAGATTTGTCCTTAAAACCACAATCCCTAAAATAGAAAAGGAATTTTAGCCTCTTAGCTGTTTTATTCTTTCCTCTATATCATCCGGTATGGGGCTGTGGAATTCAAGGTAGTCTCCTGTGACCGGATGAATAAATCCGAGCGATTCAGCGTGAAGCATCTGCCGGGGGAATGTCAGTTTCCCTCTTTCTTTTGTCTCTATCTCAATCTTCTTACCGTAAGTGCGGTCTCCAAGAACAGGATGTCCGATGGATGCAAAGTGGACGCGTATCTGGTGTGTCCTTCCTGTCCGCAGTTTTGCTTCAATAGATGCTGCATGCCGGAATCTTTCAATTACCTTCCATATTGTCAGAGCCTCTTTGCCTCTCCTTACCCTTGTTGACATCTTTTTCCTGTCAGTCTCAGAGCGTCCGATGGCAAGGCTGATCTGCCCGCTGTTTTCTTTTGGGTTTCCGTAGATAAGAGCAACATATCTTCTGTTTATTGTCCGTTGTTTAAACTGCTCTGCAAGGCTGTAGTATGCGGCGCTGTCAAGAGCAACGACCATCACCCCTGATGTGTCTTTATCAAGCCTGTGCACAACCCCCGGCCTCAGCGGGCCGCCCGGCGCTTCAAGTTTCTTGCAGTGGTGGAAGAGGGCATTTATCAATGTGCCGCTGCTATGCCCTGCAGCCGGATAAACCACCATCCCTGATGGTTTGTTTACCACAACAAGGTGTTCGTCCATGTAGAGTATTTCAATAGGGATTGCTTCCGCAATGAGATATCCCCCCGAGCTGCTCGGGGCAGTTAATACGATAACGTCACCTGCCTTTACCCTGTAGTTCTGGCTTACAGTCCTGTTGTTAACAAGCAGAAACCCCTTTTTTATGAGTCTCTGTATCTGTGAACGGGTAATCTCTGTTTCCTCTACAGCTAAAACATCTACACGTTTGCCGGAATCCTTTGCCTGAACTTTTACTCTATGTGAGGTCATTGTTATTTTTAATTTTAACCTGAACAGCAGAGATATTGCTTAATTTTTTTATTTACACGTCCCCTTTTGGAAGGCTATACTAACAAGCTGAAGCCATCAAATATGAGCTTAACAGATTCGTAAAATATGCGATATGATGTTTTTAAAGGACGACGTGAATCAAGCGTTAAATTATGAGAACACCGGTATTGTTTTGAGGAGGAAGATGAGGAAATCGTCTTTACTTTTTTTCTGTTTTATAATGCTTGCCGTGTTTATAGGCGGGACAGACAGCATATCAGCGCAGGAAATTCCTCTGCCTCTGGTGAATTCTATGGAGGTAAGGGGGCTTAAGAGGATAGAGGAAGCTGCTGTAAAATCCAAGATAACACAGAAAATAGGAGAACCACTTTCTTCGGAGAAGACCACAAATGACATAAAAGACATTTACAAGATGGGCTATTTTGACGATGTAAAAGTTGAGATAGAGCCGCTTGAAGGCGGTGTAAGGGTTATATACCTGATAAAAGAGAAACCCACGATTATAAGTATAGACTTTCAGGGGAATAAGAAGCAGGAAGATTCAGACCTCAAAGAAAAGATAACAATAACGGCAAACTCTATAGCAGATACTGTCCTGATACAGGATAATGCCGAGAAGCTTCGCGCCTTCTATCAAGAGGAAGGCTACTACCTGTCAAAAATCGTCCCTGTTGTGAAGAAGGCGAATGATGATGAGGTTACGCTTACATATCAAATAGAGGAAGGGCCTAAGGTCAAGATAAAGTCCATAGTGATTGAAGGCAACAAGGGCATCTCAAAAAAAGAAATAAAAAAGGCAATAAGAACGGGCGAATGGTGGTTGTTCTCATTCATGACATCATCAGGTTACTATAAAAAAGACGAGATGAGCTTTGATATCGAAAGGATACGAAACCTTTACTTTAATAAAGGATATATAAAGGTTGCTGTATCTGACCCGAAGATCCAGCTTACAGAGGATAAAAAAGGGATGATAATCTCAATTATGATTTCTGAAGGAGAGCAATACAGGATATCTTCTGTGGATATTACAGGGAATAAGGCGTTCCCAGAAAGCGAATTGAGGAAGAAAATCAAATCCACCCCCAAGAATATATTCAGCAGGGCAACGCTCAGAAGCGATGTCGCTGCGCTCGGAGAGACGTATTCGGAGAAAGGCTACGCAGTTGTTAATGTTGCTCCTGACATTACGCCTGATGATGCTGCAAAGCAGGTTAAGGTAACATTCAACATAGATGAGGGCGGTGTTTACAAGATAGGCAGGATAGACATATCAGGCAATATCAAGACAATGGATAAGGTCATAAGAAGGGAAATCAGGCTTGATGAGGGAGACACGTTTAACAGCAAACACCTGAAGAGGAGCTATGAAAGGCTTAATAACCTCAATTTCTTTGAAACTGTTGATCTGCAGCCAAAGCCTAAACCTGAGGAAAAACTTTTGGACATTGATGTGAAGGTAAAAGAAAAGCTGACAGGCTTTCTCAGCGTTGGCGGCGGTTACAGTTCTGTTGACAAGTTTCTGGCCACCGCTGATATTACACAGGCCAACCTGTTTGGTACAGGGCGGCACATCAAATTGAAGGGGGAATTCGGAGGCAGAAGCACATCAAATAGCTTTGGATACAGGGACCCCTGGTTTTTTGACAAAGAACTCTTATTCGGAACCGATGTCTATAATACAACAAGAAAGTATTCGGCATTTGACAGAAAAGCGCTGGGATTTGATGTATTGTTAGGCAAAAGCCTCTCTGAATACTGGAAAACAGATGTGACATACAACTTTGAAGATGTGACAATTTACAATATATCTCCAGATGCATCAGCAAGGATAAAAGATCAGGAAGGCAAGAAAGTAACAAGCAGTATTACGCCTGCAATTGTAAGGGATTCAAGGAATAGTTTTCTTGACCCTCATACAGGCTCAAGGAATACACTGTATGTGACTTATGCAGGGCTTGGCGGGGACAATTTCTTTCTGAAAAGCGGTGTTGATTCTTCGTGGTTTTTTCCTGCCACAGAAGAAACAACACTGGCTTTCAGAGGCCGATATGCCCAAGCAACAGGAATGTTCAACAAGCCGCTGCCACTTTATGAAAGATTTTATGTCGGCGGCATTTACACTGTAAGAGGCATTGGTTACGGAGAGGGCGGGCCGCGGGATGCAAACGGCGACGTAATAGGCGGGACAAAACAGATTATATTTAACGCAGAATATATCTTCCCTCTTGTCAGCGAGTTGAAATTCAAAGGGGTTGCATTTTTTGATGCAGGCAGGGCGTTTGACTCTTTTAGGGACATGGGGGATGTTAAATACGGGACAGGTATTGGCTTCAGGTGGTTTTCTCCAATAGGTCCGTTAAGACTTGAATGGGGGCATAATTTAAATAGAAAACCGGGGGAAAGCAAAAGCAAATGGGAATTTACATTTGGCAGCGCTTTTTAGATAATTACAGATGTCAGGTGTCAGGTTTCAGGTTTCAGATGTCAGTAAAGCCTGGAACCTAACACCTATAACCTGAAACCTAAAATACAAGGAGGAAAAATGAGAAAGATATTGCTATTAACATTGTGTTCAGTTCTGCTTTATGTTACACCTGTGGGAGCGGCTGAGGCGCTCAAGATAGGTTTCGTTGATTTACAGCGTATATTTGCAGGATCAGACGCAGGCAAAAAGGCAAGGACTGATATCGAGGCGATTGAAAAATCAAAAAAGGCAGTAATAGAAGAGAAGGTCAATTCTCTTAAAAAAATTGAAGAGGAGGTTACCAAGCAGTCTTCCGTTCTTTCTGCCGAGGCAAAGAAGGCGAAAGAGGAGGAGATGGAGAAGCTTCAGAGGGATATCCAAAGGCTTGTAGCTGAGGCAAGAACAGAATTGCAGAAAAAAGAAAATGAGCTTACAAATGCAATTCTTAAAGACGTGAGTGACATTGTGGATGCTATCGGGTATGAGGAGGGATATGCGGTTATATTAAGAAGCGAGGCAATTCTCTCTGCCAAGAAAGAGCTTGATCTTACGAGCGCAGTTATAACGAGGCTTAATGAGTCAAAAGGGAAGCCAAAAGAGGAGCCAAAAGTAAAACCAAAGGAAAAACCAAAAGGTAAGAAATAATCCTGTAACGCCAAAATGATAATGTCCTATATGAGCAAAGTAGAAATGTCCTATTAAAGGATTGCCAAACTGTCTGATTTACGGAAACAACGGAGGACAGGATGGCAGGGAAGGACATTATCGTGGCAAGACAGAAGGACTTAAAGCGGTTGTATGTGATTCACAAAATTATCGAAGGAGCGGTGACACAAAAAAAAGAGCAGCAGAACTAACTTTATTAAGCGAGCGTCAGATACGGCACATAGTAAAGCGGATAAAAGAAGAAGGAGACAAGGGGATAGTTCACAAGTCACGCGGGAGGGAATCCAACAGGAGTAAGCCTCAAAAGTTCAAAGACAGGATAACAGAGTTATATAAGGAGGAGTATCAAGGCTTTGACCCAACGCTAACAGCCGAGAAGCTCTCAGAGACAGACAAAATACAGGTAAGCAAGGAAACGGTAAGGAAGTGGCTGATAGAAGAATTGTGGGAAAAGGGCAGGATAGAGAGACTCTTTAAGACACTACAGGACAGACTTGTCAAAGAACTGAGACTCAGAGGCATCAGCACAATAGATGAAGCCAACAGATTCCTTGATAGTTACTATCTAAGAGAATTCAACCATAAATTCAGACTTAAAGCCTTAAACAAAGAAAACCTGTGGAGGCAGTAGCATAAAACAGGACATTTCTACTTTGCCTTGACACTTTAGAAAAATTATGTTGAGTTTTATGGTAAAATAGCTGCGATGAAAAAACTGATGATTTTAATTATGGCTGTTTTCGTCGGTTCCTGTGCAACGGCAAGCATAGAGAACACAAATAAGGCGACTGCACATTTTAAGCTTGGCGTTTCATATCTTAACGAAAATAATGTTCAGCCTGCATTTATTGAATTTAGAAAAGCCTATGAGCTTAATCCCGAAGACAAGGAAGTGCTTAATGCCATTGGGATAATATACCTTCTGAAATTTGAGGATTTTCCAAAGGCGATAGATTTCTTTCAGAAGGCTGTAAATATTGACCCTGATTTTGCAGAGGCTCATAATAATCTCGGTTTTGCATACGAGAAAAGCAAGAAGTTTAATGAGGCGATTGAATCCTATAAAAAGGCGCTTTCGAACCTCATATACAGGAGTCCTGAGAAGGCATATTACAATCTTGCCAAGGTATATTACAGGCTCGGGAAATATGATGAGGCAATAAATGCGCATAAGGAAGCGCTGAAGAGGATGAATGATTTTTATTTTTCATATTACGGGCTTGCGCTCTGCTATAATGCGAAAGGCAGGTACGGGGATGCCTCATTAGCCATAACAAAGGCAATAGAGATTGACCCTTCGTATAAAGGCAGCAAAAGCAAGGCGATGAGTGACCTGAGCCAGAGAAAGCTGAATGCAAGAGGCGAAGACGAGAAGGATATTGCTGACTATTTGGAAATTCTGAAGTATTAAGTAAGAAGTATGAAGTAAAAGTGGGAACTGGAAAGTTAGAGTTTTTTAAACTTTTCACTTCTCACTTTTAACTTTATTTTAAACGGGGCGTAGCGCAGCCTGGTAGCGCGCCTGCCTTGGGAGCAGGATGCCGGAGGTTCGAATCCTCTCGCCCCGACCATATGCGCCTGTAGCTCAGTCGGATAGAGCAACTGCCTTCTAAGCAGTGGGTCAGGGGTTCGAATCCCTTCAGGCGCGCCAAGCAAATTTTGGATTGCAAAATTTAAATTAAAAGTTTAAAGTTAAAAGTTAAGAATTTATGGCAGTTTTTTAACTCTACACTCTTAACTCATGACTTTAAACTTTTAATCGGTGAGTGTAGCTCAATGGTTAGAGCATTGGACTGTGGCTCCAAGGGCTGGGGGTTCAAGTCCCCTCACTCACCCCAATTTTGCAAATGCAAAATTTGGAGTTAAGAGTTAGCGGTGAGAAGTTAGGAGTTGGAAGCCATGTCAACTTTTAACTCATAACTTTAAACTTGAAACTTTCTGTTGATGCGCCTGTAGCTCAGATGGATAGAGCATCAGCCTCCGGAGCTGAGGGTCGGAGGTTCGAATCCTCTCAGGCGCGTAGCAAATTTGCTCTGCGAATTTGCAGCGGTTAGGGTTTGGCTGTTGGAGATTAGTAAGAATAGGTTTTGTCCTTAACTAACAACTATTCACTAATCCCTAACAACTGTTGTTATTGGGCCGTTAGCTCAGTTGGTAGAGCAGCTGACTCTTAATCAGCGGGTCGCAGGTTCGAATCCTGCACGGCTCATTTTAGAATCAAGGGGTTGCGATAGAATCGCAACCCCTTTTGTTTTATGCTGATTTTTGCAAATACGCCCTGACTTTTTCTTTATATGCCTCATGAAGCAGTTTAGTGATAGTTCCTGTCTGATAGCTGACTTCATCAACCTTGCATACAGGCATAATCTCCATCGTTGTATTGGTGATGAAAACTTCCGAGGCATGGTATATGTCGTCTTTCTTAAACCTGCCTTCTTTTGTTTTTATGCTATTTTTTTGAGCCAGTTCTAAGACTATGTTCCGTGTAATGCCGTCAAGAATCCCGCAGTCAACAGAAGGTGTGCGTAAGACAGGTTTATTTTTTTGACTTAATACAAAAAACAGGTTGCTTATCGTGCCCTCCGCAAGACAGCCTTCTGCATTCAGCATCAATGCCTCGTAAGCATCTTTCTTCTTTGCCTCAACCTTTGCAAGGATGTTGTTCAAAAAATTAAGTGATTTTATCTGCGGATTTATTGCCTCTTTGATATTTCTTTTCGTTTCTGCAATTATTGTTTTAATGCCATTTTGATAATATGCAGCCGGATATTCCCTGAACTCCTCGGCGATTATTATGAATGTCGGTTCTTTGCAGAGTTCAGGATCAAGCCCGACAGTCCCGGTCCCTCTTGAAACAGTAACTCTTATGTATGCATCTTTGAGAGAGTTTTTGGAAATGGTCTCATATACAGTGGTTTTAATAGAATCTTTATCCCTCTTAATATCAAGCCCTATCAATGATGCTGAGCGGAAAAGTCTTTGAATGTGCTCCTCAATCATAAAGACAGTTCCGTTGTACGCCCTCATTGTCTCAAAGACTCCGTCGCCGTAAAGAAAACCGTGGTCAAAGACAGAAACCTTTGCTTCAGATTCAGGAGTAAGACTGCTGTTTATATAGACATGCATATTTCATTATATCATCATGGAGATTCTGAATAAATAAAAAATCTTTCTTGCAAATTTTGACATTCTTTTAAAAAAAAGAGTATAGTTTTAAAAACGGCAAGCTTTTAAAGTAGTATTGCTTTTTTATTACAGCTATGGTTCTAAGGTATTTTACTAAAGGGCGGAAGATTTATTTACTGGTAATTTTTCTATTAGGTATTATTATACCTTCCCTCATTCTTGCTTTCCTTGGATTTCAATCTATTCAGCATCGAGACTACTGGATGAGAAATATGGCGCAGGAGAATGCCCGCAAATCAGCCATAATGCTTGTTCAGGAGGTTGAGGGAAGGATCATAGAACTGGAAAAACAATTTCTAATGGATCTGACAATGGAAAAAAGGGAGGGAGAAAACGACACAATTACTGAAGCCCAGTTGCAAACCTTAAAGAAAAAGTACCTTTTTATTCAGGATATCTACTTTTTTGATACGGAATATATGCTGAAATACAGTATCCAGTCTGATGCGCAACCTCGATATGGAGGGATAAAGGAATGGCTTTTGAGTCGTATACTGTTTGATATTAAAAAAAGGACACCCATTGAGTTAGAGTTGCGCCATCTTTCCGATGTTTTTATCGGGATACCAGTTCAGATAGGCTATATTTCATTGCCACATAAATTGAAAAATAAATCGCTGGGTTATCTGGTATTTTTCTTGGATATCGATTTTATCAGGTCTGAATTATTGAACAGCCGTCTCCTTGAACTGAACAATCGGGAACCCCATCAGCGGATAACGGTTGAAAATCGGGATGTACGGCGTCTAATAGATGATACCGGTGAGAAGGGTCAGTTAATCATTGAGATTCCCTTTACCCGAGTGTTAACTTTCTGGGAGGTAAAAACAACTCTTGAGATTTCTGCTTTGCAGAAGCATGCCCGGCAGGAACTGATTTCTTATTCAGGGTTGATACTGATTATCTTGGTGTTGATTGGGGCAAGCATATTTTTGACTCTTAGGTATATCCGTCAGGAATGGAGACTTTCTCAAATCAAATCAGAAATGGTTTCACATGTTTCGCATGAACTGAAAACGCCACTCGCCTTGATCCGCATGTATGCAGAGACACTAATGTTAGGACGGGTAACACAAGAACAAAAAGTAATGGAATATTATCATATAATTATCGGGGAATGTGAACGATTAACCCTTTTGATTAATAATGTCTTAGATTTTTCTGTCATTGAGAAAGGGGCAAAAGAGTATCATTTTGGTAAGGGTGACTTAGGAGAGATATTAAGCCTGGTACTTAATTTATACTCCCGTTATGTTCGCCAGAATGGGTTTAACCTGCATCTCCGTATTGAAGAGCAGATACCGCCTTTTAATTTCGATAAGATGGCAATGACTCAGGCGATATTGAATCTGCTGGACAATGCTATGAAATTCAACAGAGAAAAAAAGGAAATAGATATCGACTTAAAAAGACAAGATGGGAAGGCTGTCATTCGTATCACTGATCAGGGGATTGGCATTAATTCCAGAGAAATTAATAGAATCTTTGAGCCTTTTTATCGTGGATCTGATATTACCCAAGGTACGGGCATCGGTCTCGCTCTGGTAAAACACATTGCAGAAGCACACGGGGGTAAGGTGACCGTAGAAAGTAAAGTTCACAGAGGAAGCACCTTTGCTATTTGGTTACCCATTCAGGGGGATTCTAATGTCATTAAAAGTTAAAAAAATTTTGATTATTGAAGACGAAGCGAATATGCGTATGGGTTTGAAGGATAACTTTTTATATGAGGGGTATCAGGTTATCTGTGCAGAGACAGCGGAGGAAGGGTTGGATCTATATAGGAGCGAAAGCCCTGATCTTATACTGCTTGATGTTATGTTACCTAAAATGGATGGAATACAACTCTGTCGAATTCTACGAAAAGAAAAACGGCAAATTCCTATTATTATGCTGACCGCTAAAGGGCAGGAAATTGATAAAGTGCTCGGGCTTGAGACAGGCGCGGATGATTACATAACCAAACCTTTTAATCTCAGTGAACTCCTTGCACGAATCAGGGCGGTTTTAAGACGGGCAACGAGGGATTCCGAGCCTGATTCTTATTCCTTTGGTGATGTTGAGATAGATTTTTTGCATCGAGAAGTGCGTAAAGGGGGAACCCATATAGAACTTACTAATAAGGAATTCGAACTACTAAGGTACCTTATTTCCCGTAATGGAGTGCCTGTATCCAGGGAGTGTCTGCTGGATGAGGTCTGGGGTTACGAAAGCTTTCCAAATACCCGTACTGTGGATAATTATATCCTTAGACTCAGAAAGAAACTGGAAGACGATCCAGAATCACCACAACATTTCCTTACCGTCCATGGGTTCGGCTACAAGTTTGTGGACTAAGACTCTATATTAACCCGCATTTATTTACAATTTATTTACAATTTTTAAACATAACCTTGACAACAACTAATGTAATTTCTTGTATTCTCTTAATGAAGGTGAGGGGCTATATATATCTATAACCAAGGCTAATCCAGAAAGGGGGTGAATAATATGAAACTGAAGCTGAAGAAGATAAGCGTTATGATGATTACGGCTATGCTAATCCTTGCCATAGGAACAATAGCTATGGCGCAAGAGATGATGATAACAGGTAAGATTAAGGCAATTGATGCAATGGCAAAAACCATGACACTCGTTACGGATGATGGTAAAGAGATGTCCTTTACTACTGATGAAAAGTGCAGGGTATATTGTCATGTTGGAAAGGCAGACAAGATGCTTGGCGATTTTGGCGCTGGCAATAAAGTTACAGTTATGTATAGGGTGGTTGACGGAAAGAATGTTGCCCTTTATATTGGCAGGACAGCAAAGATGTAAATGCGACTATAAAACAGGAGGCGGCATGAGCCGTCCTCCTAACCTCCAGAAGGTAACTAATGTGCTGTCTCAGAAATAGCCAGGTAAAAGCTGAAATCTGGGGTCAGGGGGTGTATCCTTCTGACTCCAGATGAGTTTTATAAGGGGGTGAAAGACTTTCTGGAAAGACATCTGGGAAAGTGGATACCAAAATTCCGAATGGATGTGGAAGATAAAATTAAATTCCCATTTTTCCGACTTAGCCTTATTGACTGATACCTTTATAGCTTCGGAGGTTCAGGAAGTCCAGAGAAATATTGAGATGTATGGGAAAACAATGTAGCAAACCGATGCAGTCTTTTTTAGAATAAAAAGCGGAAACCGATATGTTAATAAAAAGAGCATCAGATATATCATCCTCAGAGATTACTGATAAAAACCTCTATATGAATCGCCGCCAGTTTATATCCGCTGCGGCGGTTGCAGTTACAGGCTTTGCATCTTCGGAGTTGCTGTTCCAATCCGATGCGCAGGCAGGGCAGAAACTCCCTGTGGCTAAACGTGGAGATTTCTCTGCTATGGAAGAACAAACTTCTTTTAAAGACGCTGCCCATTACAATAATTTCTACGAATTTTCCACTGAAAAAGAGAATGTTGCGGAACTAAGCCGCAACTTCAGAACCCGTCCATGGACAATCTCCGTGGAAGGACACATAAAGAAACAAAAGGTTTACGATATTGATGAGATTTTAAAACTATTTCCTCTGGAGGAGCGTATTTACCGTTTCCGCTGTGTTGAGGGATGGTCCATGGTTATCCCGTGGATAGGTTTTCCCCTTGGAGATTTCATAAAGAAATGTGAGCCGACATCAAAGGCTAAATATGTTGAATTCATAACCCTCTATGATCCAAAGCAGATGCCGGGACAACGCCGCGGCGTGCTGGAATGGCCCTATTTAGAAGGGTTGAGAATGGATGAGGCATTACATCCTCTGACCCTTATGGCATTGGGACTGTATGGTGAGGTGCTGCCAAATCAGAACGGCGCCCCTATCAGACTGGTTATCCCGTGGAAGTACGGTTTCAAAAATATAAAGTCTATCGTCCGTATACGTTTTGTGGAACAGATGCCAATAATTTCATGGATGAAGGCAGCGCCTGCAGAATACGGATTTTATGCCAATGTTAACCCTGATGTTGACCATCCCCGCTGGAGTCAGGCACGGGAGCGGCGCATCGGCGAGTTTTTAAAACGAAAGACTCTAATGTTCAACGGATATGCTGAACAAGTGGCAAGCATGTATGCAGGCATGGACCTCAAAAAATTTTTCTAAGCAGTCTTCACCTATGAAATCCCACGATCAGCTCAAAGGGGTTGTTAAAACTGTCATCTTTATCATTTCTCTTGCACCTCTTACTGTTTCCACTGGCGATTACGGACACCCCCTCATCTATGCAGGCGTGCTTGTAGTTTTGTTGGGATACCGGGTGTTAGCATGGTGGTTTGGTCGGTCGGCAAGAAGGGGAGATTACTGAGTACTAACATTTATTCTTGACTCAAAGGTCTTATTTTATCGGTTCTTTTAGTGTTTTCTTATATGTCCCCGCTTTTTTTAGAGCATTTTCCATTTCTTCGCTAGTTACCTTTGATGGGTCATAATAAACTGTATTTATCTCCATAGATTTATAAAATCCTTTTTCGACTTTCTTAACACCTTCAAGCCTTTCCAAGGCTTCTTTGCCTACGTCAAATCACCCTACCGCAAAAGTGACCTTTGCTTCCGTGTCATCCTTTGCAAAAGATGTCTGGATTGTTATAGCAACAAATAAAATAATTAAAAGTCCTAAAAAGACAGATCTTTTCAACAATTTGATGTTATACATAATTTTAACCTTCCTATGATAGGATCTTTTCTTGAATACACATTATACTTAATCTTACTCTTAATCGTCAAAAATAAAAGTGATAAAATAAAAACCTGCCGGATTTATCAGTAAGAATACCGAAAAATAAGTGTATAAAAAGCTAAAATATGTTTTATAATGAATTCCATGCCAAGGACATTTAAAGTAGAAAAATACCATACGGATATTGTTTCCAAAAGCACGCTGTTTAAGGCGCTGAAATACCTTGACAGGAAAAATATCGAAACGCCGTTTCTTCTTATGGACAGGGAGAAGGTAAAGGAAAAAGCCTCTCTTATAGGGCAGAATATACGGAATTCAAAGGTCTTTTATGCTGTTAAGGCAAATCCCGATATTGAGGTAATCAAGCTTGTGGATAAACTTGGTATGGGCTTTGAGATTGCATCAGAGGGTGAGCTCAAGCTGCTTTCATCTATAGGTGTGGAGCCTGAAAGAATAATATCAAGCAATCCGGTCAAGACTTTTAAGTTTTTGAAGATGGCGGTATCATACGGCGTCAATTCTTTTGCGTATGATTCCGAAGATGAAGCGGATAAAATGGCGAGATTCCTGCCGGGCTGCAATGTCTATGTCAGGCTTTCTGTTCCTAACGAAGGAAGTGAATGGCCGCTGAGCAAAAAATTTGGAGTTGAGATTGATAAAGCGGTGGAACTGCTTTTTTATGCAGGAGAGAAAGGGCTTAACCCTGTCGGTGTTACCTTTCACGTTGGTTCTCAGTGCACAAATATATACAACTGGAATGCCGCTTTGGATAAGGCAAAGGCTTTATGGGATATTGCGGAAAGGAAAGGCATAAAACTGAGCCTGTTGAATATCGGCGGAGGGTATCCGATAAAATACACAAAAAACGTTGTTGATGTTGACGCCATAGAGAAAAATGTGGACAGGCTCATCCGTGAGAAATTCCCGCGGGATGTAAAAATAATTATAGAGCCGGGCCGGGCAGTTGTAGGAGATGCAGGTATATTTGTCACCTCTGTGATTGGCAAGGCAAACAGGGGAGATGATAACTGGCTTCATATTGATGTTGGAGTCTTTAACGGGCTGATGGAGAGTGTAGGCGGCATAAAATACAGCTATATCGTTGAAACATCAAGACAGGCAAGGCACAAGAAAAAATGGACAGTGGCAGGCCCGAGCTGTGACAGTTTTGATGTGATTGACAAGAACGTAAACCTACCTGAGCCTGAAACAGGCGGGCTTATTCTTATACTTTCAGGCGGGGCATATACGATATCCTACGCATCAGAGTTTAACGGGTTTTCAATACCAAAGACGATTTTGATATAAAAAAGGTGTCAGGAGTTTAGGTGTTAGGTATCAGGTTCTAGGTTTCAGTCTTAAAACTAACACCTGATACCTAAGACCTACAATTACAGGAGGACAACATGATAAGGTTTTATGAAAGGGATCCATATGCGCCCATCCAGTATACCTATGAGGTTGAAAACATTCTCTACAACGGGAAGAGTAAGTTTCAGGAGATTGTGGTTATCCGGAATCCTCATTTCGGCAAGATGCTTATCCTTGACGGAGTAGTGCAGATAACCGAGAGAGATGAGTTTTTCTACCATGAAATGCTTACACATGTTGTGCTTCATGCGCATCCTGCTCCCAAGAGGGTGATTGTTATCGGAGGAGGAGACGGAGGCGCTGTCAGGGAAGTCCTGAAACATAAGACAGTGGAAAAGGTATATTTCATTGAAATAGACGAAGAGGTGATAAACGTATCCAGAAAGTTCTTTCCGACGGTTGCTTGTGATGTTGATGATCCGCGTGTGGAGATAAAATGCATGGATGGAGCCGAATTTATAAAAGGACGGGATGCCGATATTGACGCTGTTATAGTTGATTCAACTGACATAGTCGGTTTTGCCACAAGTCTTTTTACAAAAGAATTTTTTTCATCCATTAAAAATTGCCTGACCAAAGACGGATTTTACGTGACCCTTTCAGAATCACTCCATTTTCATAAGGACATTGTCATAGAGGTGCAGGAGACGATGAAGGCGGTGTTTCCCGTGGTTGACATATATACCGCACCGATTGCAACTTATGCCGGCAACTGGTGGACATTCTCTGTTGCTTCAAAAGGCCTTTCCCCGCGTGATATGAGGAGAAAATTTGAGGTAAATACAAAATACTACAGTGATGAGATACACCAACAGGCTTTCCTTCCAAAGGGCATGTATGAGAGGCTGATGCAGAGAAAGCTTGAGTGGTAATACGCCCCATCTTGACATAGAAAACGCTTTGTTGTTAAATTATTAGCACTCGGCTATTGAGAGTGCTAATTGGTGTGAGGTATCAGGTATGTTTGATGAAAGAGACAGAGAAGTGCTCTGTGCGATAGTTCAGAGCTATATAAATAATCCGGACCCCGTAGGGTCAAGGTTTATCACAAGGAAGTATGCCTTCAGCCTTTCACCTGCTTCCATAAGAAATATAATGTCTGACCTTGAAGAGATGGGGTTTCTCAGGCAGCCGCACACCTCTGCGGGGAGGGTGCCTACGGATAAAGGCTACAGATTTTATGTTGATTATCTGTGTTCCCACGAACAGCAGCATGATAACAGGGCATTTTTTTATGAGATTACTAGAGAGCTTGAGTCCATTAAAAACGATATAGACGTCCTGCTCAGCGAGACAACAAAGAGGTTGTCCAATTTATCACATTACCTCGGCGTGGCGCTTTCTCCCAAGTCAGGTTCAGCGACATTTAACAGGATTACGCTGTTAAAACACAGAAGAAACCATGTGGTGACTGTCCTTTTTACGGATGAAGGGCTGGTAAGGAATAAGGTTGTGGATGTTGATTTCGATTTGACGCAGCGCGACCTTAACAGGATAGCCTCATACCTTAATTCTGAGTTTTACGGGTATAACCTTAACGAGATCCGGACAAAAATAGTAAGGGAAATGTCCGAGGAAAAGATATTATGCGACACCCTTATCTCAAGGGCAATAAGGATATGCAGAGAGGTGCTCTCGTCTCCATCCGGGAATATATTTATTTCAGGATTTACAGAAGTCCTCGGACTGCCTGATTTTTCGGATGTTGAGAGGATAAAAGAGATTTCAAGGGCAATGGAGGATAAACACCTGATTATAAAGCTGCTTGATAAGTTTTCAGAATCCGCCAAAGACGAAGTTCAGGTCATAATAGGTTCTGAAAATTCTCTGGCAGGGATGAAAGGGTTCAGCATTGTGGCGGCAACTTACAAGGAAGGCAGCAGGCCTGTCGGCAGTGTCGGCGTAATCGGGCCGACACGAATGGATTATTCAAAGACCATAGCTATGGTTGATATAGTTTCAAAGTTCATAACAAAGGTGATTGAGGGGAAATAAGTGAGACATAAAGCTAAGAAAAAGATAGAGGAAAATGTGGCAGAGGATAATTTTCATCCGGAATTTCCCGAGCCGGATTCACAAACAGCAGAAGAGGCTGCGCGTTGTGTTGCGGCAGAGACACCCGAAAACGCCGCTTCCCGAGATGCGCGGGAAAAGTTAGAGAAGAATCTTGAAGAGGAACTTGGGCAGGAGAAAGACAGGTATCTTAGGTTGTACGCTGAATTTGATAATTACAAGAAGCGGGTCGCAAGAGACAAGGAAGAATTAATAAAATACGGCAATGAATCCTTGCTGTATGAATTGCTTCCTGTTATTGATAACCTTGAGATGGCTATGAAGCACTCGTCAAATGATACATCAGCAGGGCTTGCGCAGGGAGTGGGGATTACTCTTAAGGAGTTTCTCAGGGTCATTGATAAATTCGGGCTTTCACCGATTGACACATCAGGTAGAATGTTTGACCCTTCGCTGCATCATGCGATGACTCAGGTGGAGAGGGATGATATTGATGAAAATATGGTTGTGGAAGAATTCAGGAAGGGCTATATGTTCAGAGAAAAGGTATTAAGGCCGTCTCTTGTTGCTGTATCGAAAAAGACAGTGCGCAGTGACAGTGTCGGCGAAGAAACACTGACACTAAACACTGACACTGACACGAAATAAATATTATAGAGGAGGAAGCATAAATGGCAAAGGCAATAGGAATAGACCTTGGCACAACGAATTCTGTTGTTGCAGTTGTTCAGGGCGGAGAGTCTGTAGTTATCCCGAATCAGGAGGGAATGAGAACAACGCCTTCCGTAGTTGCTTTTACAGAGAAGGGCGAGAGGCTTGTGGGACAGATAGCGAAAAGGCAGTCCATTACAAACCCTGAAAACACGATATCTTCAATAAAGAGGCTGATGGGCAGAAAATACAACACGCCTGAAGTTGAACATGCGAGAAAACGTCTGCCTTATAAGATAGTTGAAGCTTCTAATGGAGACGCACATGTTGAGATACGCGGCAAGAAGTATTCGCCGCCTGAGATATCGGCAATGATACTCCAGAAACTCAAGCAGGCTGCTGAGGATTATCTCGGTGAAACTGTGAATGATGCCGTGATAACAGTGCCTGCTTATTTTAATGACAGCCAGCGTCAGGCTACGAAGGATGCAGGAAAGATTGCAGGGCTTAATGTTTTGAGGATAATCAACGAACCGACAGCAGCTTCTTTGGCTTACGGCATGGATAAGAAGAAAGAGGAAAAGATTGCTGTTTATGATTTAGGCGGCGGCACATTTGACGTATCCGTTCTTGAAATAGGAGAAGGCGTAATTGAGGTTAAGTCTACAAACGGCGATACATATCTCGGCGGAGATGATTTTGACATCAAGGTTATTGACTGGATGGTGGAAGAGTTCAAGAAAGATCAGGGCATTGACCTCAAGCATGATAAGATGGCTTTGCAGAGGCTTAAAGAAGCCGCTGAAAGGGCAAAAATTGACCTTTCAACTGCTACGGAAACAGAGATAAACCTTCCGTTTGTTACAGCGGACGCAACAGGCCCGAAACACCTTTTGATGAAACTCTCAAGGGCGAAATTTGAGCAGCTGACAGGAGATCTCATAGAGAATACAACAGGGCCTTGCAAGAATGCGCTTAACGATGCAAATTTATCCGCCTCAAATATAGATGAAGTTCTTCTTGTCGGAGGACAGACAAGGATGCCAAAGGTTCAGCAGACTGTTCAGAGCTTTTTCGGGAAGGAGCCCAATAAGACAGTTAACCCTGATGAGGTTGTTGCTGTTGGAGCGGCAATACAGGGCGCAGTGCTGAAAGGAGACGTCAAAGAGGTGCTTTTGCTTGATGTTACGCCTCTGTCTCTCGGCATAGAAACGCTCGGCGGAATATTCACAAAGATAATAGAAAGGAACACTACAATCCCGACCAAAAAGAGCCAGACATTCTCAACAGCATCAGACAACCAGCCTGCTGTTACAATCAAGATATGTCAGGGTGAAAGAGAAATGGCGTCGGATAATAAGCTGCTTGGAAACTTTGAGCTTATAGGCATTCCGCCTGCGCCGAGGGGAATTCCGCAGGTAGAAGTAACTTTTGATATTGACGCAAACGGGATACTTCATGTCTCTGCCAAAGACCTTGGCACAGGAAAAGAACAGTCAATAAGGATAACCGCTTCAAGCGGGCTTAGCGCAGATGAAGTGAAAAAGATGACGCGTGACGCTGAGGCTCATGGAGAAGATGATAAAAATAAGAAACAGCTTGCAGAGGCAAGGAACGAAGCTGACACGATGATATACAGCGTGGAGAAATCCCTAAAGGAATACGGAGACAAGCTGAACGAATCCGAGAAGAAGGATATTGAGGCTGCTCTTGAAAAGTGCAGGAAGGCAAAGGACTCAGGCGCTGATGCTTCTGAGATAAAGTCTTCTGTTGAAAGCCTTATGAAGGCGTCTCACAAACTTGCGGAGCATATATATAAAGCAGCCGGAGACCAGCAGGCAGCCGGCGCCGAAGTAGGAGCCTCAGGAGCAAAACCTTCGGAAGAAGATGTTGTTGAAGCTGAATTCGAAGACATAGATAAGAACAAGAAGGGAAGTTAAAAGTTATAAGTTGAAAGTTAAAAGTGAAAAATTGGCTGTTTCTTAAAACTCTTAACTCTCAACTCTTAACTCTCAACTTATAACTATGAAAGATTACTATGAAATCCTTGGTGTATCAAGAGATGCTTCTGCGGCTGACCTAAAGAAAGCCTTCAGACAGCTTGCCCTGAAATACCATCCGGACAGAAACCCTGAGAATAATAAAGAGTCCGAGGAAAAATTTAAAGAGATAAATGAGGCATACACCTGTCTCTCCGACCCTGACAAAAAGTCTAACTATGACAGGTTCGGGACAGCCGAGGGCATGGGCGCAGGTTCCAGTCCTTTCGGGGCAGGGTTTGGCGATGTATTTGAGGACATCTTTGGAGATTTCTTCGGCACATTTACAGGTCAGCGAAGAAAACGGCCTGCAAAGGGCAATGACCTCAGATATGACCTTGATATAACACTCATGGAAGCGGCATTCGGCACCGAAAAAAATATTGAGATTCCAAGATGGGAAAACTGTGCTGACTGCAAAGGAACAGGCGCAGCGCCGGGAAAAGCTCCTGCAACATGCCCTAACTGCAAAGGGTCAGGGCAGGTCAGATTCCAGCAGGGGTTCTTCAGTGTTTCCAAGACATGCGGCAAATGTAACGGCGAAGGCAGGATTATCACAGACCCGTGCAAAACATGCAAAGGACAGGGCAGGACTAAAAAGTACAGGGAGATAAACGTAAGGATTCCTGCCGGTGTTGATACAGATTCAAAACTGAGGATGTCAGGAGAAGGAGAGCTTGGGCTTTACGGTGGTCCTCCGGGCGACCTGTATATTTTCCTGAGTGTAGAAGAGCATCAGTTCTTTAAGAGAGAAGGAATGACTCTATACTGCAAAGTGCCTGTCTCTTTTCCTCATGCCGCGCTTGGAGCTGAGATTGAAGTTCCAACAATTGATGGCATTACAAATTTAAAGATTCCTCAGGGCACACCCTCAGGCAAGGCGTTTCATCTTAAAGGCAAGGGGATGCCGAGAATCGGCGGACATCAGCGCGGAGATCAGATTGTGATTGTCAATATAGAGGTTCCGAAGCACCTTACACAGCGGCAGAAAGAGATACTTGAGGAATTTGCAAAGATAAACGGTGATGAGGTTTCAAAGGGGTTTAAAGAAAAGCTGAAGGACTTGTTTGCAGGGACGAAGACGTAAATATATGCCCTATATAGCTGTGTGTTTTTAGGTGTAAAAGTCTAACGATGCGCATTATTCTTCCAAAAGAACAAATTAAAGGACAGAGGATAACCTTATCGGGTGAAAAGGCGCGGTATCTTATATCCGTGCTGAGGTGCAGCGCGGGCGATGAACTTCAGGTCTTTGACGGCGAGGGAAGCCTCTATAAATCTAAAATCACAGGGATTGAAAATAAAAAAGTAATAATAGATTTATTAGAAAAGGTTTCTCTCAATGCCGAATCGCCTCTTAATCTGACACTTGTTCAGGGGATTCTCAAAGGAGAGAAGATGGATGTGGTTGTCCAGAAGGCGACAGAACTCGGCGTTAAAGAAATCATTCCAGCCATTACAGAGAGAAGCCAGATAAGGCATACGAGAAAAGTTGACAGGTGGAGAAAGATTGCAGAAGAGGCGTCAAGGCAGAGCGGAAGGACAATAGTCCCTGTTGTGCATAAGCCGATTGAATACCGTAATGCGTTATGCGTGATGTGTGATGAGTATAAAAAATTTCTTTTAACCCATCACGATTTACCCATTACGGATTACGGGTTAAGGGGTTTTATCTTCTGGGAAGATGGTGGATTGTCTTTAAAAGAAGCAATAAAGCAGTCAGCCGTCAGCATTCAGCATTCAGAAAACTCTCAACTCTCAACTCTCAACTCTCAACTTTTTGTCTTGGTTGGCCCCGAAGGCGGATTTTCAAAGGAGGAAGTTAGTCGCGCAGTCTCTAAAGGGTTGATTGCTGTGTCTTTAGGAAAGCGCATTCTTCGCGCCGAGACAGCGGCAATTTCAGCAGTGGCGCTTATTCAATTTTTATTAGGAGATATGAGTGGATAAAGGTGAATAGGTGAATAGGTGAATGGGTGAATGGCATAATTAATCCTCTTTCTCAGTTATGGAGATTATCTTTTCCACAGGGATGGCTATCCAGCCTGACTCAGCCTGAAGGTAAACTTCTGTTTCTCCGATTTCAATAAGCTTGCCTTTGTAGGTAGTTTCCAAGGCTAAAACTTCTACATCTTTCCCGATAAGGCCCTGCATATAAACTCCTTTTCAGGTTTTAGGTCTCAGGTTCCAGGTATCAGACTGCCACCTGATACCTAAGCCCTTTCACTTTTAACTTTCAACCTTTAACTTTCTTATAAATTCTAACCGGTGTGCCCCTGAAAGAGAATCTTTCCCTAAGGCATTTTTCGATATATCTTATATAGGATTCTTTTATTCCTGCCGGATAGTTGCTGAAAATTACGAATGCCGGCGGCTCTGTTCCTATCTGGGTCATATAAGGAATCTTTACCTGTCTGCCTTTATACAGCGACAGCGGGACGCCTGAAGTAACGTCCTTTATGAATCTGTTTATCTCCGGCGTTGGTATCCTCTTTTTTCTTTCAGCAATTATCTCATCAATTACAGGAAATATTTTCGTTATCCTTTTCTTTTCCATCCCTGACACTGAAATCATTGGCGCATGATTCAAAAACCACATTTTCCTCTGTAGTTCCGGAACAATTTTTTTATAGGCAGTTTCCGGTTCGTGCACAATGTCCCATTTGTTAAGGAGGAATATGGCGCCCTTTGCGTATCTTTCAACAATGCCCGCAATATTCTGATCCTGTTCCGTTATTCCGTCGGAGGCGTCAAGAACGATGAGAGCAATGTCGCATCTCTCTATGCTCCGCATTGCTCTTACTGCTGAAAACCTTTCAATTGAAAATCCGAGTTTGCCTTTTTTCCTTATGCCGGCCGTATCAATTATCAGATATTTATTTTTATAGTATGAACAGACAGAGTCAACGGCATCCCGCGTAGTTCCCGGCAAAGGACTTACTATCATCCTCTTTTTGCCAAGGAGCGCGTTTACAAACGTTGACTTGCCTACATTAGGCCTTCCGACAACAGCAATCCGCGGGTATGCTGATTCCTCTTTGCTTAATTGAGGCAGAAATGAGGCAATCCTGTCCATGAGTTCTCCGAATTCATAACCTGTGGCAGCTGATACAGGAATAAGTTCATCAGCGCCTAATGCATAGAAATCGTAGAGCCTGTCTTCTCTTTTAGGTGTGTCTATCTTGTTCACAACCCATAAAATCTTTTTGCCTGAAGCCCGTAATGTTTTTGAGAGCTCAATGTCAGCAGGAGTAAGCCCTTCTTTACCGTCAAGGAGATGTATTATGACATCTGCCTCTTCAATCGCAAATGCTGCCTGCTCCTTCATCTGCTTTGAGATGTCCTCTAAGGGCTCAGTGTAAAATCCTCCTGTGTCAACTGCAATAAATGCCTTGTCTTCCCATACAGCTTCCATATAGTTCCTGTCTCTGGTTACGTTAGGCACATCCTCAACAATAGCGGCGGAAGAACCGACCATCCTGTTAAAGAGGGTAGATTTGCCTACATTTGTCCTTCCAACAATTACGACATAAGGTCTTGCCATAGAATTTACCGATTGTTAAATTTTACACTAAATACAGCACGGTCAGATTTTCAGCTACGAGACCTCAAAGATAAATTCAAGTTCAACAGGTGAATTGAGAGGAAGGACGTTTACTCCGACTGCGGCTCTCGCATGTCTTCCCACTTCCCCGAAAATCTCAAACATGAAATCAGAAGCGACGTTAAGGACATTCGGCTGTTCCGTAAAATCAGGCGCTGATGAGACATAGCCTGTTATCTTTACACACCGCCTGATTTTATTTAGTGTTCCAAGATTTGATTTCAAAATTGCAAGGGCGTTTATCGCTGCTGTGCGCGCATCTTCCCTTGCCTCATCAACAGTCACCTTTTCTCCGACACGGCCCTCTCTTGTAAGTTTGCCTTCGACTAATGGCAGCATGCCACTTAGAAAAACGAGATTGCCTGTTCTGACAAGCGGGACGTATGAGCCGAGAGGCTTTGGCGCCTCCGGCAGTTCGATGCCGAGTTGTTTTAATTTCTCTTCCGGTGATAGCATGATTTCAAATCAAAGGTTGAATAACAAAAATCAAAAATAATGATTCTACCATTTTGAATTTTGACTTTTTAATTTTACATTTTTATAATCCCAATTCCTCCGGAGTCCCAATCCTTCCGAGAACTGCCGATGCTGCGGCAACAGCCGGGTTTGAGAGATATACCTCGCTTTCAGGATGTCCCATCCTGCCGACAAAGTTTCTATTGGTGGTTGCAAGCGCTCTTTCGCCTTTTGCAAGTATCCCCATATGCCCGCCAAGGCATGGTCCGCATGTAGGAGTTGAGACAACAGCCTCGGCTTCAATGAATATATCAAGAAGTTTTTCCTTCATAGCCTGTTTGTATATCTGCTGTGTTGCAGGAATCACTATCATCCTTACATTGGGATTTACCTTTCTGCCTTTAATTACTTCAGCAGCCTCTCTTAAATCCTCAAGCCTTCCATTCGTGCATGAGCCTATGACAACCTGATCTATTGCAACTTCAAACAATTCAGCGGCAGGTTTTGTATTTGACGGAAGGTGAGGGCAGGACACTGTCAGCGGTATCTTTGAGCAATCGTATTCTCTGGTTTCAAGATACTTTGAGTTTTTATCGGATTTGTATAATTTAAATTCCCGCTTTGCCCTTCCTTTTACATATTTTTTTGTAATCTTATCAGGAACAATTATTCCACTTTTTCCTCCTGCCTCAATTGCCATGTTGCACATTGTCAGCCTTCCGTACATCGGAAGACTGCTTATAACTTCCCCTTCAAATTCCATTGCCCTGTATAAAGCTCCGTCAACTCCGATATTGCCTATCGTATGAAGTATAAGGTCTTTTCCGCCCACCCATTTATTGAGTTTGCCGTAGTATATGAATTTCATTGACTCAGGAACCTTGAACCAGCACTCGCCTGTTGCCATCGCAGATGCAACATCTGTTGAGCCAACTCCTGTTGAGAATGCGCCGAGCGCGCCATATGTGCACGTATGGCTGTCAGCGCCGATAACTAAATCACCGGGCACGACAAGCCCCTGCTCAGGAAGAAGTGCATGTTCAATTCCCATTCTTCCAACCTCAAAGTAAAGGCCTAAGTGATATTCTCTTGAAAAATCCTTGAGCATCTTGCACTGCTCGGCAGCCTTTATGTCTTTCTGGGGCGCGAAATGGTCAGGGATAAGGGCGATGCGGTTTCTGTCAAAGACATCCTTTGCGCCTATCTTCTTGAATTCCTGTATTGCAATCGGCGCAGTAATATCATTTGCAAGGATTAAATCTACCTTCGCATTAATCAGTTCACCGGGTTCAACTTTTTTCTTCCCGGCATGTGCGGCGAATATCTTTTCTGTTATAGTCATCTTTTACTTCTTCCTCGCAGCAAGTTTATTCAGAGCGTTAATATACGCTTTTGCCGCTGCTACTATGATGTCTGTGTCAGCGCCGTTGCCTCTGACGGTCTTTCCATTTTCTTCGAGAGATACCATAACCTCTCCAAGCGCGTCAGTCCCGCCTGTGATGCCCTTTACCTCAAATTTCAGGAGCTTGCTCTTTGTCTTTGTTATTGAGGCAATAGCTTTATATGTTGCATCAACAGGGCCGTCGCCCGTCGCTGTTTTCCTTACAACCTTGCCTTTTACCTTCATCATGATTGCTGCCTTCGGCTCTTTTTTCATCCCGCTTGAAACAGAAAGGCCGGCAAGCTGATATATTTCAGGTGTCTTTGATACCTCTTCTGATACAAGGGTCTCTATGTCCTCATCAAAGATATGTTTTTTCTGGTCAGCAAGATGTTTTAGCTTTACAAATGCGTTTTCTATTTCTTCAGGCGTCAGGTCATACCCGAGTTCTTTTAATCTTGCTTTAAACGCATGTCTTCCCGAGTGTTTGCCGAGCACGAGTTTTGTGCTCTGAAGCCCGATGCTCTCAGGCCTCATTATCTCGTATGTTGTTTTCTCCTTGAGAAGCCCGTCCTGATGTATCCCTGACTCATGGGCAAAGGCATTTGCGCCTACTATCGCCTTGTTCGGCTGAACAGGTATGCCTGTTATCTTTGTCACAAGCCTGCTTGAGCGGATTATCTCTTCGGTGTTTATGTTAGTGTCTGCATTAAAAAAGTCCCCGCGTGTCCTTAGTGACATTACAACTTCTTCCATGGAACAGTTTCCGGCACGCTCTCCAATGCCATTGATTGTGCATTCAACCTGTCCTGCGCCGTTGATTATCGCAGAAAGGGAGTTCGCAACAGCAAGCCCGAGGTCGTTGTGGCAATGGACAGATATTACAGCCCTGTCGCCTATCCTCTCTTTTATCGCCTTTATCATTTTCCCGAATTCATCAGGCATCGCATATCCTACGGTATCAGGGATGTTCACTGTTCCTGCGCCAGCTTCTACAACAGCATCAACTACATCAAGGAGATAACTCACATCAGTTCTTGTGGCGTCCATAGGCGAAAATTCAACATCATCAACGAAACTCCGTGCAAGTTTTACCATTTCAACAGACCTCTTTAATGCCTCTTCGCGGTTTACCCTGAACTGGTATTTAAGGTGTATGTCCGAGGTAGAATGAAATGTATGAATTCTCTTTTTGCGGGCATTCTTCACTGCCTCCCATGCCCTTCTTATGTCTTCCTCTTTTGCCCGTGCAAGGCTGCATATCACAGGCCCTTCAACCTCATCGCCGATTCTCTTTATCGAATCAAAGTCCCCCTGCGAGCTTATTGCAAAGCCTGCCTCTATGATGTCAACTCCGAGGCGGGCAAGCTGTTTTGCAACCTGTATCTTTTCATCAACATTCATTGAGGCGCCGGGTGACTGCTCGCCGTCGCGAAGGGTTGTGTCAAATATCCTTACTGTCCTCATTGTTTTCCCCCCCGAGCCGCTCGGGGTGAGTTTTTAAACTTCTTATAATAAATGTATGAGTTTTCTATTATGCCTGCAGTTAGGTATATCATTGCAAAAACAAATAATGCTATCTCTATATGCATAATCATAATGGCAAAGACCACAGCAATGGCAACGAGTATCCCGAAAGGTTTTCTCTTTTTAAATTCAAGCTCCTTTGCGCCATGAAATCTTAGCGTGCTGACCATGAGTATTGAAAGCACGAAGGCAAGAAATAGTATGAACGCGCTTTTTGGACTTGACCAGTTCATTTCCTTATAGAAAATAACAGTTGCTGCAACAACAGATGCTGCTGCCGGAATGGGCATCCCCGTGAATGATTTTTTTTCGGTAGAGCCCATCTGGACGTTATACCTTGCAAGCCTCAGAGCGCCGCATGCCACAAAAAGGAAGGCTGCTGCCCATCCTATCCTTCCGAACCACATAAGCGACCATTTGTAAAGTATCACGGCAGGCGCAACTCCGAATGCTACGAGGTCTGACAGGGAATCAAGCTCTATCCCAAACCTTGTAGTGCTGTTTGTGAGGCGTGCAATCCAGCCGTCAAGGCCGTCAAAGACAACAGCTATCATTATGGCCCATGCAGCAGGGATATAGTCGCCTTTCAGCGCTGCGAGTATTGAGTAAAATCCTGCAAACATCCCGCACATTGTCAGGCTGTTCGGTAATATGTATATCCCTTTTCTCATTCACTAACCCCTATCACAGTTTCTCCTGCTTTTACCCTATCGCCTAATTTTACCTTAATCTCTGTGTTTTTTGGCAGGTACACATCAAGCCTTGAGCTGAATTTGATAATTCCGTACCTCTCTCCGCGCTTCAGGCTATCTCCTGCTTTTACCCTGCATACTGCCCTTCTTGCAACATAGCCTGCAACCTGTCTTACAAGTATATAGCCGTATTTTGTCTCGAGCGTCATCTCAATATTTTCATTTTTGAACGACGCCTCGTCTTTATATGCAGCCATGAATTTACCCTTATTGTGCCGTACGCTCTTAATTTTTCCGTCGCACGGCGCACGGTTCACATGCACATTGAATGGCGACATGAAAATGCTTATTTCTATTACAGCAGCATTTAGGTGTTCTTTCTCAAGGACATCTTTTATTAAGATTATCTTGCCGTCTGCCGGAGATACAAAAAGCCCTTCTCCTTCCTGGATTTCCCTTTCAGGGTCCCTGAAGAAGTAAAACATGAAGATGGTGAGAAGGAGGGGAATAAGGGCAATCCAAATTTTTGCTAAGATGCCAATAATTACCGTAATCGTTAGAGAACCAGCAATAAACGGATAACCCTCATGAGCGAATTTCATGCCTTTGACTTATCTACGAGTTTGCCTTTTTTGAGCCACGGCATCATGGCTCTAAGTTTTGCGCCTACTTCTTCTATTGAGTGTTCTTCGCCTTTTCTGGTGAGCGCATTAAATACAGGCTTGTTTGCCTTGCATTCAAGCATCCATTCCTTTGCGAACACGCCGGATTGTATTTCTGTGAGTATTTTTTTCATTTCATTTTTGGTTTCTTCTGTTATTATCCTCGGCCCCCTTGTCAGGTCTCCATACTGAGCTGTGTTGCTTATGGAATATCTCATTGTGGATATACCGCCCTCGTGTATTAGGTCAACAATAAGCTTTACCTCATGGAGGCATTCAAAGTATGCCATTTCAGGAGAATAACCTGCTTCAACAAGTGTTTCATAACCTGCGAGAATTAGAGAGGTAAGACCGCCGCAGAGCACGACTTGTTCACCGAAGAGATCTGTCTCTGTCTCTTCCCTGAATGTTGTCTCTATTATTCCTGCCCTTCCGCCTCCGATGCCTGATGCATAGGCGAGCGCAACAGCCTTTGTATCCTTTGACGGATCCTGATGAATTGCGATAAGACATGGGACACCGCTTCCTTTGGAGTATTCTGACCTTACAAGATGCCCCGGGCCTTTAGGAGCCGCCATAAATACATTAACATCATGAGGAGGCGCTATCTGCCCGAAATGTATATTAAAACCATGTGCAAATGCAAGATATGCTCCCTTCTTTATATTAGGAGCTATTGCTTCTTTATAAATATCTGCTGCGTATTCATCAGGAACGAGCATCATTATTATGTCTGCTTTTTTTGCAGCTTCTGACGGCGTTTGGACCTTAAACCCAGCCTTTTCCGCCTTTTCCCAGCCTGAGCCTTTTCTTATGCCTATGGTTACATCCATGCCGCTTTCTTTAAGATTATTGGCATGTGCATGCCCCTGACTGCCATATCCTACAATGACAATCTTTTTGTTCTTAAGGACGCCTTTCTTTGCATCTTTATCGTAATAAATTTTGATCATAAGTTCCTCCATAGGGTATTGAATTTGGGATATATTATATTACAGATACTTTTTTTTTGCCATTAAAAGAAGCGGATGATTTTAAGATGTACAAAGAGCTGTCATTGCGAGTGAGACGAAGCAATCTCAATTTCTTAGAATAGATTGCCACGGTCGAAATGACCTCGCAATGACATATGGATAACACATCCCAGTTTGACTAAATATGGCGGCTGGTTTATATTTTACTGTGGCTATGATACAGAGCATGACAGGATTTGGCTCGGCTGAAAAAAACGGTTTCAGGGTGGAGATACGCTCTCTGAATCACAGGTTTATGGATATTTCCATGAAACTTCAGCAGTTGTTGAGCGAGCATGAGATTCCCATGAGAAAGATGCTTAAGGAAAAGTTTGCCAGAGGCAAATTTGATGTTTCAGTTTCAGCGGTGGGGGATAGCAAGGCAGGGCTTAAATTCAATGAGGAACTTGCTAAGGATGTATACGAAAGCCTTAAGGCATTGCAATCACGGCTGTCAATACCGGGCGCCATAGAGATACAGACACTTCTAAGTTATAAAGAACTTTTCCTTGCCGGGAGTCAGGAATGCGACAGCGGTTTGTTGTGTGGCGCATTTAAGGCGGCGATGGAACAGCTTGAAAAGATGAGAGTTGAAGAAGGAGGGGCGATAGCGGAAGACATTTCTAAGATGGCAGACAGAGTGGAGTCTCTCAACAAAGACCTTTGGTCCATTATGCCTGATGTTATTGCGGATTATAAAGTTAAATTCCATGAGAGGCTGAGGGAGATTCTTGACGGCGTAGAATATGACAGAGACAGGGTTTTACAGGAAGTTGCCATTATGATTGAAAAGAGAGATGTAACAGAAGAACTGACAAGGATAGATGCCCACATAAAGCAGTTCAGAAAAATTCTTAAGAGTGGTGATATAATAGGCAAACAACTGGATTTCTTGACACAGGAGTTCAACAGGGAAGCAAATACTGTTGCATCAAAGGCAGGCGATTACAGAATCGCTAATATTAGCATAGAGATGAAGAGCGTGATAGAAAAGATTAGAGAACAGGTGCAGAATTTACAATAAATAAGTTTAAAGTTGAAAGTTAAAAGTGTAAAGTTAGAAGTTGAATTTTTTAAAACTCTTAATTTTTAACTCTTAACTCTTAACTCTTTTAGGGGTGATTATGAAAAAAGGTTATTTAGGCTCGGCGCTTGTAAACATAGGATTTGGAAATGTAGTTACAGCCACAAAAGTTGTTGCTATAGTTACGCCCGGTTCTGCTCCGATGAAAAGGCTCAGGGAGGAAGCAAGAAAGCAGGGCAAGCTTGTGGATGCAACAGAGGGAAGGCGTACCCGTTCCATAATAGTTACCGACAGCGACCATATTATACTCAGTGCTCTGCAGGTTGAGACTATTACACAGAGATTTTTTGTCGGAGACTCAACTCTACGAGAAGGAAAGACTGAAACCGATGAAGAGGAAGAATAGGGGGAGGCTGTTTATTGTCTCCGCTCCTTCAGGAGCAGGGAAGACTACTTTGTGCCAGAATCTCAGTTCAATAGCCCAAAATCTGAAACATTCTGTTTCTTATACGACAAGACCCATGAGACACGGGGAGATTAATAACAGGGATTATACGTTTATAAAGGAAGATGTGTTCCGGCGTATGGCAAGGAGAGATGAATTTATAGAGTGGGCAGAGGTTCATGGCAACCTGTATGGCACTTCCAGAAAGAGACTTGAGGCTATGCTGGATAAAGGTATAAACGTTATACTTGATGTAGATACGCAGGGAGCAAGACAGATAAGAGAAAAATACAAAGACGGTATTTATATTTTTATTCTCCCTCCATCACTGAGAGCGCTTAGGGAGAGGCTTAAAAAACGGATGTGCAATTCAAAAGAAGAAATACAAAGAAGGCTTAAAAGGGCGGCTGATGAGATAAGGGAATACAAAAAATATGATTATGTTATAATAAACACCGTGTTTGACACGGCGATAGAGGAGATGAAGGCTGTAATATCTTCGGAAAAGTTACGTACAGATAATATAGATCCATTATGGGCAAAGAAAAATTTTTTAACGCGGAGGGTGCAGTAAATGGATATTATTTCGCTTCCAGTAGAGATTGATATGAAGAAAATTGACGGCAGATACAGGCTTGTGATGATAGCTTCACAGAGGGCTAAAGAACTCTCCGTGGGTGTTAAACCAAAGATTCAGACAAAGTCAAAAAAGGTAACTGCCATAGCTATTGAAGAGGCGGCTATGGGCAAGTTTGAGTTTCTCGTAGGTGAAGAGGCGATAAAAGCAAAAGAAGAGGCAAAGAAATTTGATTACAGAAGGCTGCTTGAGGAGAAGAGAAGAGAAGCCACGCCTGAAGAACTGACGGAACTCGAGAAAGACCTGAAGGTATATCTGCACGAAAAAGAGACAATGGACAAGAAGGCGCTGGAAGAGATTTTCGGTGAAAAACAAGAAGAAGGTATTGAAGAATAAGAAGATACTTCTGGGCGTAGCAGGCGGGGTAGCAGCTTATAAGTCTGTTGATTTAGTCAGAAGACTGAAAGATGAAGGGGCGTCAGTTACTGTAATAATGACTGATGCCTCAAAAAATTTTATTACCCCCTTATCGCTTGAGATAGCTTCCGAAAACAAGGTCTGTTCAGGTATTTTTGACGACCCCATGTCCCACATAAATCTTCCCATGGAAGCTGACATTATGTTAATCGCTCCTGCCACTGCAAATATAGTAGGCAAGTTTGCCAATGGAATAGCCGATGACCTGCTGAGCACATGCTTCCTTTCTTTTAAAGGGAAAGTTGTCATTGCTCCGTCAATGAACTGGAGGATGTACGATAATCCTATTTTTCAGGAGAATCTCAGGCGTTTGATATCTTATGGCGTTATTCAGGCCGGTCCTGACAAGGGAGCCCTTGCATGCGGAGAAGAAGGAATCGGAAGGATGGCTGATGTTAGTGAAATCATAGAGACAATAAAATCAGCATTCAGCAAGAAAGACTTTTTTAAAAAAAAAGTTGTCGTAACCGCAGGGCCAACGCGCGAATATCTTGACCCTGTACGATTTCTTTCAAACAGGTCATCCGGCAAGATGGGGTATGCAATTGCAAGGGCATGTATCAGACGGGGCGCTGAAGTGATATTGATTAGCGGGCCGTCCTGTTTAGAGCAGCCTCATGGCTTGAAGTCATTTTCCCGAGTGGAGACAGTGCAGGAGATGAGAGATGCGACGTTTAAAAACCTTACCAAAACTGATGTTGTTATAATGGCTGCGGCTCCGGCAGATTTTTCTCCGAAGAAGAAAGAAAAGACGAAGATAAATAAAACCGATAAACTTCTTGTTAATCTCAGGGATACTCCAGATATCCTCTCAGAGATAGGAAAATTAAAAAGAAGACCATTGCTGGTTGGTTTTGCTGCGGAAACCGGCGGAAGGCTTGACAGGGCAAAGAAAAAGCTCATACAGAAAAATGCAGACATTATTGTTTTTAATAATGTCACAGCAGTTGGTTCCGGCTTTGACGTAGATACAAATGAGATTACGATTATAAGAAAAAATAAAGAACTGTCATTGCCTCTGATGACAAAGGATGCTGCGGCGGAGGCAATACTGGATGCTGTTTCAGAATTGCTAAAAAGAGAATTAAAAGATTAGAGATAAAAATTAAAAACTAAGGGAATCTATTTTTAAATTTTGTCTATGCGAAACCTATGTGGATATATGGATTAAATCCTGTTCTTGAGGCACTCAGGGCAGGCAGGGATATTGAAAGGATGAGAGAAGAAGACAAAAAGATAAGCAAAGAGATTGCGTCAATCAGAAGGGATATGGAGGATAGAGTAAAACGTATAATATAAATTTGAACTTATGCAGATAGAAAACCATATTTTTTGTGATTAAATTAACCGTAAATGATAAAATAAGCGATAGCTGTATATTACTTGTTAATAGAAAGGCAGGGACCTGATACGCTATCATACGAGAACAGGCAAGCCGCTTGGAAATGAAGCGTTTATGAAAAAGGTGGAAAGAAAAACCGGAAGGGACTTAGCACTGAAGCCTCGGGGCAGACCGAGGAAGAAAGTTGGAGAATAATAGGATGTGGAGCTTGTCTAAAAACTCAGTATTTATCATCCTCCGGCTTGACCGGGGGATCCAAAAGAGATTGAAAACACTGGATTCCCGCTTCCGCGAGAATGACGATCTTTTATGGGAATGCCAGTTTTTAGACAGGCTCTGTGTCCCCATTTATCAATTTCCATTTATCCCATTTATCAATTCATCAGAGATAGAGATTTCAAAGATAGGTAGGACAGGCGTCTCGGCTGTCAAGGCATAGGTTTAAATCACTTCTCCGATGCTACCGCTTGTGGATAATTTTTACGCCTCCTTGCAAGAGACTCAACAACAATCATAAACCCTACAAGGAAGAGAATGGCCCCTTCTGGATACATTATCCCATAGACTACAGGGGTTAGCGCCCACCTCGTAGCAGTCCTCAGTGTCTCGTGCTGTCCTATAAAATCTGCTATCGGCGGTGAGTATCTGTAATAGAGGCTCACAAATGCCCTGCCTAATGAATTTGTAAGGAGATGTTTATCTCTGAATTCCCGCAATGCCATTACCTTCGGAGTAAGATAACTCCCATAAGCTGCTGTGGCTATGAAACATCCGCCGCCGCCACCACCGCCACCGGTGGTGGTTGTGCTGAGAGTTATTGTATCACTTATTGAAGCTGAGACATTACCTACTTCGTCTCTGAACCAGACATACACAGTCTTTGTCCCATCACCGCTGCTTAATGTAAATGATACATTTGCGGAATAATTGGTTGTGGATGTAACAGATGTCCATCCTGAAGCAGATGCGGGTGGTGTGGTTGAGGTTTCTGATGCATAATATTCTGTAACTCCCACACTATCTGTTGCCGATATGGATAGAGTAACCGATGTGGAACTCGCAGATGATGCGCCACTGTTGATTGAGATAGAACCAGCGGGTGCTGTTGTATCTATCGTCCATGTGTAACTCGCTGGGGTTGAACCAGTATTTCCAGCAGAATCAGTAGCCTTTACATAGAATGTATGAGAGCCTTCGGTAAGCCCTGTGTAAGCCTTCGGACTTGTGCATGATGAATAGCCGCCGCTGCCTAATTGACACTGGAATGTAGCAC
>Ga0214473_10000297_pt1 | contig 69487 bp, 60 predicted proteins | sample RVTome_7_FD_203509 | JGI IMG/M metagenome (GOLD analysis project Ga0214473, IMG submission 203509) | Soil microbial communities from uranium-contaminated site in the Upper Colorado River Basin, Wyoming, United States - RVT98D197 | ecosystem: Environmental > Terrestrial > Soil > Contaminated >...
TGCCAAAAACATTTTTCCACAGATTTGAGGAAGAGATTTCATGTTCGTTGCCCCAGGCGGTTGAACAGGCATTTCACGGGCTCCTCCGGTTTGGACCATTCCCTGAGCCCTTTCTCAGACAGAACGAACGATTTAGCCGGAAATGGCATCAGGACTATATCAGCCTGGTGATCCGGGAGGATTTGAAAGACATCAGCAGGGTCTCGGAGCTTGATAAGATTGAACACTTATTGCTCCTTCTTTCACCTCGAATCATGGCTCCCCTTTCAATGGCAAACCTGGCTCGCGAGTTGGAAGTTGCTCACACGACTGTAAAAAGCTGGCTGGAACAGTTGAGAAGATTATTTGTGATCTTCTCTGTGCCTCCATGGACAAGGGAGATTTCCCGCGGGCTCCGAAAGGAGAAGAAATGGTATTTTCTCGACTGGCTTTATGCACCCGAAGGCCCGGCAAGACTTGAAAACATGGTGGCGACTTGTTTATTTCGGGCGTGCTCGGCCATGACAGACATGGGTTATGGAAATTATAAACTCTATTACCTCAGAACAATCGATAAGCGCGAGATTGATTTCATCATTGAGGTTGACAACTCTCCAATGATTGTTATCGAAGTGAAGTCGACTGATAGGGTATTATCGAACTCCCTCAGGAATCGCCATCGGTGGTTTCCAAAGCCGACCCTGGGAATCCAGGTGGTTGATAGAAGAGGGGTTTTGGAGAAGCATCCGGATCAGACCTGGCTTGTCAGCATTGAACGATTCCTTTCTTTGCTGGTCTGAAATGAAATATGACTCCTGTCTCAAATTTTCAGGTCGCCCGCTAACCCTTTTGCACGGATCGAAATTCCAAAACAGGACGCTCGAATCCTTTATGACTCTTCTCTGTGAGTATATGGGAGAATTACATGAAGCCACTGAAAAGGAAAATGAACACCCGGAAGAGAAAAAGAAAGAGTTCTGATGCCATGTCCGTAAGGAATGTGAATAACACAAATCTTCACTCGAAGATTCACTGCGGAGGTAACGATAACGATTAGAAATACGCACAAAAAGGCAGAGCCATCTCTGCCCCCGCCTTTACTGCTTGGCAATTTTAAGTGCAACTATTTGTTTCGTTCAATTGCAACCTCCTTAAAACACCGGCGTTGGCACTGTGCCCCAACCACTTCCTGTGGGTGTATCTTGCAATTGGAGAATCTCCCCCGTATGAAGATGCACATCAACGAAGAAGAGCGGTGTCCGTGTGCTGTTGATGTTGAAATCATCAAATGGGGATGTAATCTCTCCGTCATTGGCGGATACCTCGATGAAAATAATTCTTCGTTTCATTGCTGGGCTGTTGTGCATACTTGAATGATCAACCTCCATTGCCGTATGGTGAGTATGTCCTCTCGTTAAATGACCAAATGGATGAAGAATATACTCAGTAATCATGCCGACGGTTTTGTGCTGCTCAAACAGTTTCCATTCCCCACCAGTATTAGCAATCATTCCCTGCATCACATAGTCAATCGGGATGAAATAGGCAAGTAGGCGATGACCTTTTGTATTTTCGACTGATTCCAACCTTGAGGCAATAACGGAATCCTTAGACACAGAGGGAAGCAGTTCTTTTGCGGCCATTAAGTCTTCCTTCGTTATAGTGATAACATCAATATGGTTGACTTGCCCTAACGGAAGATGATGGACTGTATAGACCCGTGAAATGAACCCACTTCCGACAATGACTACAAGAAGCACCAGCAAGATGACAATGGCTTTTCCGACAGTAAGGCGTTTTTGTGTCTCGAGATTTCCCGTCAATGCTTTCTCGATGACACGGGGGAGAAACATTCCCGTCCGACTCATGTAAGCAATATAGCTTTCCCCAAAACGGTTCGTCATACGTCGTTCCTCGTCTTTGGCGAGAAGGTAATATAAAAATAGCATGATCGCAAAGAGTGTAAGCGTCAAGAATCTGGGCCACATGATAGCGAGTCCCAAAGCTGCCAATCCAAGGCCAAGATATTGAGGGTGACGGATAATGGTATAAAATCCTTTCGTTGCGACACCCTTTTTCAACAACTTGCCTATGTAAACCTGAGCAGCACAAACAAGAAATATTAGCGTTCCACCTACAAAAAACACCGATCCCAAAATGCGAACTACCGTTAATGCCTCATTGGGTGGAACGACCATGTGAGGGAGAAAAAAAGCTGTAAGCCAGCGAGTCATAGACGATTGATTCAATGCAAGCAAAAAAGGGTTGAATGCTGCATAGAAAAAAAAGGCAAAAGGGCTGATCATAATAACAATTTCCAGCCCAACAATAAACGATAAGAAAATAGCACTGGTCGCCACAAACCTCTTGCTCATACTATTAGGTGACTTTTTTTGCTGTGTCATTTGAAATCTCCTTTTATACATTGTCTTCCTACTCTCAATGCAATATTTTGAGGAATAGATTTTAGAGAATAATTTAAAGATAATTTGCTTTAACTGGGGAATTAACAGCGAAGGGGAACAGATATTGGGGAGATATTAGAATGGTTCGAATCATGCACCTTGATATTGGATGCAAGTGTTGATTCTTGCTCCAGTAGAGTTGAATCTAAACTTACGACATTGAGATCAACTTGAGAGATGATAGAGTTGAAAAGACAAGAGCTCGCCCTTTGGATTTGTTTTCCTTGAGAAAATGGGCACCGACTCGACAATTTATTAAACAGGTTCATCGGTGTCATACCAAGAAGAACTGGGATGAGAATGATTGCGGTAATGAGGACTAATAATTTATGTCTGCTTATCATTGAAGACTCTTTTTAAATTAACCAGCAACTTTTGTGCCCAACTCTGGAAGACCATCGGAGTAAATAAAAATATTCAGCAATTACGTAAAGTTAGTAAATTTTTGGAAGGATGAAACTTCATCCTTAAATTAAATGCTCCCGACAATTATGTCGATAATAAAAGTGTGAAACGTTGGATTTCCAATTAAATATCAATAGATTAAGAGTCTCGACAAATTTATCCACAGTTAGCAATAACCTAACACTTATTAATTTGTTTTTCAATATCATCCTTCCAGAACTTGAACACCGAACGGTTCCCATAACATTTTCCGAGAGAGTTTTGATGATTAGTATCTGAAGGACATCTCCATGAGGAGACCTAAAACGAGAACGATAAGAATCCCTCTATATGAATTGCTAGGCGAAACATAAACAACCACTTCATGGTAACGGTAGGGTCAGAAATGGCCTTGCTTTTTTATCTCAAGGAAACTGTTGTTTACCAGTTAATTAACATCCCTCTCCCTGAAAATGGAAGGATTTTGACAAGGCAGCAACAGACTCCTTCAATACAATGAAGGGTAAAATCGAGATTTAGGAGGTATGGTCGCAAACACCTTATTCCAAAATGGAATCGGAAACGAAGCCTAACAAGGCTCACCATGAAAATGGACAGAAAGAACCCCTTGATCCGGCGAAGATTGCACCTACAACTAAACGATTTCATAAAAAAAGAAAGTTAAGGATTACGATTAGCAATAGCGTATAACGTGTGGCGCACAGGCGACTGTTTGCCGAATGGCGCGAGCCTTGCCCGGCTGTAAGGCTAATGACAGAGGTAAATGGACCGAAGGAGCATCAAGCGTTTGTGCGCTTGTTATGCGTCGTTTTTTGTACCTTGGCTTACGTCTCTCCATGGATATGTTTTTTTGCCCGCTTCCTTCAGGCTAGAAATGGCCCCTTCAGCCCACTGAACCGCAGATTCAATAATTTTGCCCATGGTTGCTTGATTGTAATCACATTCGGAAACGACCTTTGAATAATTGGATTCGCCTCTTGTCATGAATGAGCCATCGGACCCTTCATATCTTAAAACTATGGTTACCCATCTGTTATTTACCGCATGACTATATTCGACAAGATGACCTGACTTCGAGGAATCATCTACCACTACAAATCTTACAACACTCCCGACAGCAACAGCTTTTTGCGGAAGGCTGTAGTGGAAGTCGTCTGGTATTTCATCTAATAAAATTGGTGCATATCCGAGGCCCTCCAGACTGGTCTTAATTTCCTCCAGTCTTTTCCGGCCCTCGAACCCATAATCACCAAGTACCAAGACTGTTCTTTCCTTGAATTTGCTGAGATAGTCAACTAAGGAAACAGAGCGTTTTTCAGCTTCTTTGATGTCGAGGAAAGCAAGAAAGACTTCATCTTTTGCCCTCGCAACTGCGTTCAGCTCTGACCAAAATCCTACCGTCCGATCAGAATAGATTTCCGCATACGCAACCTCCTTTGCCCATCTTTCAGCTTCAAACCTTACTGATATAAATCGGACCGAGGCATGGTCAGATGTGAGCCGAAAAGGGAAAGCGCCACGAAGGGTCAAGTTCGCAAATGTTATGTTTTCTCCCCCAATTTTGAACATTGGGCGGGTCTTGCGAATTCTCGTCGGTGCACCTGTAAATAAGTCTTCGATTCGCGAGCTGGAGCGGAGGAGCTTTATGTATGATTCATTGCCGCCCAGGTACTCAATGGCCGCCCCGAATTGGGTTGAAACATACCCAATGATACCGCCCGATAACAGTGGGTATCTGTGCAAGGATTCTGCTAATCCAGCAGGTAAGAATCTTTCCGTCGTTTCGATGTAGGTCTTATTAAAGACATTTATGTATTGACTCATTAACTCCTCGGTCACATTCATCTATGTAGCTCCCTCAAAGAGAAAATGGCGCATAACTCGTTCCTAATTGCACCGAGGTACAACTTTGCTCCTAAATTTGATAGTGTAGTTGCACTGAGGTACGGATATTTCACATCTGACCGAAGATCAAAACGGCCCCCCAAATTCAAATTTTGCCAAAATGTTAAGAACTTGCTTTGGGATGGGTTGAATATATAAAAAAGGGAGTAGTGGGTCAAGGGAAATCGACCACCTAATGATTAGCTAACTGGAATCAAGCATACTTCGCTAAAGTGTTTGTTTGTGGACTTCAGGAAGTGCTCATTTGGCAGGATAATGAAAATTGGACAGGATGCAAACCCTTCGACTGCGCTCAAGCAGGAGAAGGGCGCGCTCAGGGTCAATCCCTGCCTGCGGCTGGCAGGCTGAGTTTTCGGCTTAGCCTTCAGCCCGATATCAGGTCAAGGGTTCACGCCGAAGGATTGACTTTTAAATTCTATAAAATTTCTACTTCTAAATCCCCTCCTACTTTTAAGGAAAGGGCTTTTTTTATATTCTGGAAGGCGATCAGTTCCATCTTATTTCCAGGATAGCCTTCAACCAAAGGGAAGACAATGGCCCCTCTTATTTGGCTATTGATGAAGACGGGGTAGCATTGGGCAATACAAAAAGAGGGATCTTCGGGTTGAATCTCAATCCCTTTCTTGGTTTTAAGCTTAGTGAACGTTTGGAGGGATTCAGGGTCAATGATCTCTAAATTGAGGGTTCCGGGGTAGGGATCAATGGATAGCTTTTCTATGAACTGCCTTTTCACCCAGGGGATCTGGGTAAAGTGGCCTGCTTCCCTGAGCCCTTCGACAATTTTCCCCCGGATTCTAATGGTTCAATCCTTTCTTTCTCAGAGTCTTTTTGATCCCGGCACTCCCCCAGCGGGCAAAGAGGTTGTGCTCGATATGGAACAGATCGAGGACTTTCCCGACCGTATGATTAATCAAATCATCTATGGTTTTGGGATGGAAGTAGAAAGCAGGGATAGGCGGAAGAATGAGCACCCCGAGGTCGGCGAGATTCATCATCAGGTTGAGATGGCCTTTGTGAAGAGGTGTTTCCCGAACTGCAAGAACCAATTTTCTTCTTTCCTTAATCGTTACATCCGCTGCCCGGATGAGAAGATTCAAATTGAAAGAATTGGCAATCGCCGATAGGCTCTTGATGGAACAGGGCATGACCACCATTCCGTCGGTGTGGAAAGAACCACTCGCAATATCGGCTCCCACATCTTTGATATCGTAAACAACCTTTGCCAAAGAATTGAGTTGCCCTATCTTCCACTCGGTTTCCATCCGGATGGTCCTTTCAGCAGCCTCTGTGATTACCAGATGGGTCTCCACATTCGATTTTGAGAGGACTTCAAGTAGCCTGATGCCATAGATGGCTCCGGTGGCACCGGAGATTCCTACGATTATTCTCTTCATCTCATCTCCCCTTGACGATCTTCTGAAGGACAGGAATTATTCTTTTTTTCACCTCTTCAGGGACCCCCACCTTTTCAAAGCCTTCAGGCCTGGGTTTTGTCGCATCCAATCCCATTTTTGCCGTTAAGAATCCATCACCCGAAGAGGGATCGATGGGCTGACCTCTCAGGTTCGTCATGACGATAAGATCTTTGTCCGCCTGAAATCGTGTTGCCATGGCCCATTCCAATTCCTGATCGTCCTGTATGTTAATATCGGTATTGACGGCAATAACCTTTTTAATATTGGTAAAGGAAAGGGCAAGCGATAAGGCCCTTCGGATTTCGCCTTTATTCTCCGTATCAAGGCTAATCACAGCGTGGGCCCCAAATGTTCCGGGGATGAGGCGAATCTCCTTAATGGAAGGGATTTCCCTCTTCATCTTTGGAACAAAGTCGAGGCCATGGACGAGGTATAGGAGGTTGTCTACCTCGAGGCTCCAGGGAACAATGGCATGATAGATGGCGTCTTTTCGTAAAGTGATGGCCATGACCTGGATGGTCGGGCTTTTTGAGAAGCCCATATAGTATCCGCTTGATTCTCCAAGAACTCCGTCCTCTTCCTTACCTTTGGGATCGATATAACCTTCGATCAGAACCTCTGCGAAGGCAGGAATTTCAAGGTCAACGTTTTCGGCCTTTACCATTGGAACAGCTTTTCCCCTGATGCCTCCGGCGATGGAGAGTTTGTCCATCCCTGTCGGTGCTTTTAGGATTGAGGCGATGAAGATGAGAGGGTCCATACCGATGACCGTGGCGATCTCCATCCTCCTCCGCTTCCTTTTATATTTTCCGTAGATTTCTGAAAGGGGAGGGTTGAGCAGTGAAATGCCGAGCCGATTTTTTCCCCTCACCTCCATCCTGTGAAGGCCTCTTCCGATCACACCGGTCTCCGGATCCATGGCCGATGAGAAGCCCGAGGTGATATAAGGTCCGGAGTCTCCTGCGTAGTGGGTCAGGACAGGGAGAAGTTTTTTCAAATCTATTCCTTTTTTAAACACCGTTCTTGGAGAAGAATCCCGGATCAGAATAGGAGAAAGTCTCTTCTCCATCCGCTTGGGGAATTCTTCAAAGAGTTTTTCGGGATCGATTCCCAGGGCAAGGCTGAGGCGCTTCCTCGTTCCGAGAAGATTACCCACCACAGGCAATTGGTGGCCCTTCACTCTTTCAAAGAGAATGGCCGGAGCTTCCTTTTTCCCCACCTCCGAAAGGATTGCTGAAATTTCAAATCTCGTGTCGAGGGGATGGGGAACTGAAATGAGATCGCCCCGCCGATTCAACTCCTCTATAAAGTCCCGTAGTCCGGAAAACGCTTTCACGATCCTTTATCCCTCCGATATTTTGTTCACCTCTTTGATGACCTTGATAGACCAGGGTTTTTCCTGGAGCTGACCCCTTCCCAGACGGACCCAGAGGCGATCCGGATATTTGGATTCGTCTTTCGAGACCATCCCGAGGACATAGGCACTGCGGTATTTATATCTTCTGTCCGCTGGCGTCAGATCCCGGACGATCATTTCCATCTCCTTATCTTCGGCAACCAGCGCAAGGTCTGTTAAAACAAAGGTATCGTACTCTTTTTTTGCCATGCTATTCCTCCTCAATCTTTAAATCCATAATTTTTCCAGTTTTTGAGAACCTTTTCCTGAACTCCCTTGGGATAGACATTGTTGAACGAAACTTTTATCGGAAGATCTGATTTGGGCCAATGAAGCGGGAAGGTGCAGTCAAACAGAACCTGGGCGCCGCGACTCCATTTTCTATCCTCAGGATCGGCAAAGGGATAGAGAGGGGTTCCAACCGACTGTTCATATTTCCGGATGCCCCGGATGGGATGGCATTTTGTTGCTAAGGCATGAATGACATCGTCTTTATTGTAAATGTCGGTCTCTTCGTCTACGACGATGACCATATGGAACCATGGACTCAACTTGCTTCCAAAGACAAGGTTTGCAATCTGGGAAGCAATATTGCTGTAGATGGGTTTTACACCTACCACGACCATGTGATGGGTCGATTCGGGAAGCATAAAAACCCCTGTGATAGGAATTCCCTGACTCTCCAGAAGTTTCCGCATCTCTAACCCTAACGAAAAGGATCGAAGAAGTTGGCCTTCATCCGTTGGGACTCCCATATTGGAGACCGTTAAGATTGGATTATTTCGGAAGGTGATCGCTTTTATCCGGTAGACAGTTCGGGGTTCCCTTGGAGAGGTCCGATAGCCAGTATATTCTCCAAAAGGGGCCTCTTCAATCCAGACATGAGGGATCACCTCACCTTCAATGATGATCTCGGCATGGGCCGGGACCTCGAGGTCGCAGGTTTCACATTTGACCAATTCCACCGGCGCTCCCATCAGCATCCCTGTAAACTCATCCTCGGGGATCGGCGAGGGAGCACAGGCGGCCACACCTGCCAGAGGATCACATCCGATGACTGTGGCAAATGGCATGGGTTTGCTCTTCGGGACATACTTACCATAAAACATCTTCCCCATGTCGGAGAAAGGGAGCACCGGGCCCACCATGGTCTTTTCGTCAAAGACCATCTGGCGATACATGCCCCAGTTAACAGCCTGGGTTTCGAGGTCTTTCGAAACGACAAAATGCCAGGTTGCCAGATACCTCCCGCCATCCCCGTCATGGACCATGGGGCCCGGGAGTTTAAAGAGGTCCGCATCTTTCCCTGTCCAGATGTTCTCTTTGCAGGGTGCTTTCTTCTTGTCCACGAGGATAGATTTAATGGGGTCGCCGGTCGTCCTCTTCACATATTCATTCGATATCTCTGGCACAGAGGCATCCGGATTCATGCCCATGGCAATAGCCAGTCTCTTATAGGTTGCCAGGGGAGCACCAAGGGCCTCAAAATTAGGATAGTCCTTGATCTTTTTAAAATAGGGGGCAGCTGACTTCTTTTCACAGACTCTTCTCACAATAGCCCCCATTTCAAGATCCCAGTCTACCTCCTGCCCGATGGTGACGAGATCATTGTTCGTCTCAAGGGCTTTTATAAATTCCCGGTTGTCTTTAAAAACCGAGTAAGGCATGATCTTTCCCTCCCTTCTTTATTTGTTGGTGTTAAGTATCAGTCTGATTTGGATATCTTCTCCACTACGGCTTCCCACTTTCCCTGTGCCCTGAGGATAAATTCTGCGACTTCTCTGACCACTCCTTTGCCCCCAACGGCAAGGGTGATGTAATGGGCTACGGCCTTTGCCTCAATTGCACCATCGGATGGAGCTGCGGAAAACCCAACTCGTTTCATGACACCCAAATCGATCATCTCATCCCCTACATAACTTAAATCTTCATCTTTGAACCCTGACTCTTTCTCAAACTCGTCAAGTTTTCCGACCTTGGCAGAAGTTCCCCAGAGCCTTTCAGGGGGAACGCCATAGATATGGCCAACCTGCTCATCGGCCCTTGAAATCTTGCTTGTGAGAAAGGCTACCCCGATCCCGGCCTCTATCATGGCCTTACAGCCCAGACGGTCATGAAGGGAGAAACACTCTGATTTCTTCCCATCATCCGTGTAGTAGAGGGTGTTATCGGTCAATATCCCGTGAATATCGAGGATGACAAACTTCACTTTTTTGGCCTTTTCAATGGCTATGTCTCTGTTCACCATACTTAACCCCCATACTTTCCATTTTTAGTCACTTTAGGCACTTTAAACTTTAGTCACTTTGTTTTTACTTGTAGCCCATCTTTGTTACTTTCTCGACCCACTCTTCCCATCTCCCCATGGCTCGCAGAATGAATTCACAGATTTCCCTAATGGGGCCTCTTCCTCCGGGAGCAACGGTTATGTAATCTGCGATTTCCTTCACTTCGTCAATGGCATCAGCCGTTGCCACAGCAAAGCCGGCCATCTTCATTACTTTTAGATCTGTGATCTCACAGCCGATATAGCTTACATTCTCGTCACCTATCCCTAACTCCTTCTTCAGCTCCTCAAGCTTTGCCACTTTGTCTTTGACTTTGTAGTAGAATTTATCCAGCTTCAGTTCACGGGCGCGAAACAGACCCTCCTCATCGATGGAGGTCGTATCGAGAAAGGCGATCTGGATTCCATTTGCTGTAAGGGAGAGATCACCAAATCCGTCCATATGCCAGAAGGCGTACCTTCTCTTTCCTTCGATGTCACAGAAGAAGGTATTCGGTGTGAGCACTCCATGGACATCATGGACGAAGAGTTTTACCTTTTTAGCCTTTTCCTTTGCCTTATCAAGATTTTTTTCAAAAGCCATAAGTTTCTCCTTTAAAATATGGAATATTGGAATGATGGGTAAAAATCACAAGGGAATGTTTTTTTCATTATTCCATTATTCCACTATTCCATTATTCCAGAATCATTCTTCAAACCCGTATTCTTTCCATCGGGCCTTGACCTTGGCCAGTACGCTCTCGGAAAGCTTGATCTCAGTGGGTTTGACTTTCCATTCAAAAGGTATCGTTGCATCGAGGATGATACGAGAGGTGATGAATTTGTTGTCATCCGGGCCGAGGGATGGATCGAGCGGGGTTGATCTGCCTCTGTTGATAATCTGCGTTCCCCGTGCCGGATTGTAGCGGGTGCCAAGGGCCCACCATACTCTCGGAAGGTCGTCCGCATCGATATCGTCATCAACGATAATCACACACTTGATCCCGTACATCCCTGTATTGCTTGCGATGACCGCCGCCCCCACCTGGTCCGCATGACCCGGATACATCTGCTCTACGGAGACGACCACAATGAAGCGTCCTGAGGCTTCCGGCAGGGTGTAGACCGACTTAATACCCGGGATCTCCATCTTGACCAGATCCGTCCACAAGCTTGCGTTGCGCGTAAAAGCATAGAGGATATGCTGATCCCCCACGGGTCTGCCCACACTCGTCTCCCAGAGGATCGGGTTGTTTCTGTAGTAAATGCGCTTCACTTCAAGGGCGGGTTTGGGAATAGGCTTAATCAGTTCTTCGGTGTAGTAGCCGGTATACTCGCCAAATGGGCCTTCGTTTCTCAAATTCTGAGGATCGACTTCCCCTTCCAGTACGATCTCCGCGGCTGCAGGAATGGGAAGCCCGGTGAGCTGGCCTTTTACGATTTCAACAGGTTCGCCGCGCAATGAGCTTACGACATCGTACCCGCTTTTGGCCTTGACCGTGGCGGCGCTTGCAAAGATATGCAGGGGATCGCCACCTATAATTGCGCAGGCCGGCATCTTCTTGCCTGCCTTCCCGTACTTCTTCATGATCCTGTCGCCCTTCTTTCCCTTTAGGATCTGGACGCCAACAGTTTTCTCATCGAGGATGCCCATGCGGTACGTACCAAGGTTTATGTCACCTGTGTCCGGGTCCTGCAACGCCATGAATACCGCGGTGCCGAAGTAACGGCCGCCGTCCAGTTCGTAAAACCTGGGCGAAGGAAAGGCAAGGGTATTGACTTTGTCGCCTTCGAGGATATTCTCGAAGATGGGGCCGTCCTTCTGTTCCTTTGCCCGGATGACCTCCTTAACAGCGACATTGACCCATTCCTTCGTAAGCTGGACCATGGAGAAATCGGGGTTCTTTCCGAGGATTATTGCCAGCCTCTTGGTAGTGCCGAATGCACCGGTCAAGACAGGACTCTTGTATCCCTTAACGTTCTCAAATAGTAGTGCCGGGCCGCTTTTCTCTTCAACAAGCTTCGCAATGTGAGAAATCTCAAGGTCCCAGTCCACCTCAGCCTTGATCCGTTTTAACTCTCCTTCTTTTTCGCACTTCTTTATGAAATCCCTGAGGTCCATAACATCCTCCTTTTTTGTGGGATAAATATCTGTCATTATCTTTTCATAGGTCCCCCTTGTCAATTCATTTGTTTTTATGTTTAAATAACTAAAAGTTATAGAGAGCTCTGAAAAACCATTAAACGCTCCCTTGATTTCACACCTGCCTGCCGCAGGCAGGGATTCCAAAAAATAATTAAAGAGATTTCAGGACTTTTTCAGAAATCTCTTATAATTGAATGGAAAAGAGAAAGTCTTTACGCGATTCAATCAATTCTTTGCTCGTCTTCCATGAGGTGGTAAGACACAGGAGTTTCTCTAAGGCCGCGGAGGAGTTGTTTATTTCCCAGCCCGCTGTAACCAAACATATCAAGGGGCTTGAGCATAAGGTGGGAACGAGACTCGTTGAGAGAGGCAGGGGCGGATTTCATCTGAGCGAGGCGGGTAAAATCCTTTTTAAATCCGCTCAAAAAATTTCTAACCATCTCAGGGAGGTCGAACATCACCTGGGTAGACTTCAAAAGGAGCACCACGGTCTCTTGAGAATAGGGACGACCGAATCCTACTCAAGATGCCTGATGCCGAAACTTCTCTCCGGATTTCAGAATCTCTTTCCCTCCATCAAAATCGCACTGGATGTCGGGAATTCGGAGGAGATCGAAAAAAGCCTAACGGCTTACCGGAATGATCTGGCGCTCATCGGGATGACAAAGGTTTCCTCTAAATTTGAATCGATTCCGTTTTTAAAAGAAGAACTCGTTCTCATCGTTTCCCCTTCCCATCCCATGGCAAAAAGAAAGAAGATCTCCCTAAAAACCATCAGGAAATTCCCTTTTATCATTCGGGCGAAAGGATCGACGACAAGAAAAATCGTCCTTAAGGCCTTTCAGGAGATGGGAATTTATCCCTCCCTGCTCATTGAAGCAGGCAGTTCGGAGTTTATCAAACAGTGGGTTTCGGAAGGGAAGGGGATTTCGATTATTGTCAGGAGAATTGCAGAAGAAGAGGCGAGAAGAGGGCTGATCAAGATGGTCTCTCTGGATGAGAAGCTCTACCTTCAGGTCGCTCTTCTCTTTTTGAAGGAAGAGAGGGCAAACCCAGTCATTAAAACCTTCACCCATTTCATTGAAGACAGGGGAAGGGAATGGATCGCCTAAGATATGGAAAATGAGCGTTTTTTTTAAAAAAATCTCTTGACAAAAGAATTGTATTTTGTTAAATATAATAAGTTCAAATTCATGTTGATCTTTGTTCCACTTGTGTAAGTCATTGATTTCCCAGTCTTTTTCTTTGCCGGGAGGAATTTGCTCAATCCAAAAATAGCGATTTTGATTCGGAGAGGTTCCCGAGCGGCCAAAGGGGACAGACTGTAAATCTGTTGGCGACGCCTTCGGAGGTTCGAATCCTCCCCTCTCCACCAGTTTTACTCTTTAGAAAGTGGGAGGTATAGAGGATGAGAACCTTTCCCCGACGAGAGGAGGGGAATTAGGTTCGGCGACCGAAGGGAGGCGGAGAGAGCGAAGCGATCGAGCACATCCTCCCCTCTCCACCAGTTTTACTCTTTAGAAAGTGGGAGGTATAGAGGATGAGAACCTTTCCCCGACGAGAGGAGGGGAATTAGGTTAAGTGATCAGCCGAGCCAAATATTATTTTAGAATTATTAAAAGGGTTTTCGTGAGTTCAGTGATCGGGCACTTTTCAGTCAAAAGTTTTATATGTTTCGATGAGGCGGGAGTAGCTCAGTTGGTAGAGCATCAGCCTTCCAAGCTGAGGGTCGCGGGTTCGATCCCCGTTTCCCGCTCCAAAGCATCCAATTTATATTGTTAATTTTATGAATATATTTGGGAGCCTGTCTTCGCTTTTTGGCAGGTTTTTTCTTTGGTTTTGCCCACGTAGCTCAGTTGGTAGAGCGCATCCTTGGTAAGGATGAGGTCACCAGTTCAATCCTGGTCGTGGGCTCCATAGAGAGGGACAGATTCGATAATCTTTCTCAAGAAACAAGGAGGGTTTGAGCCATGTCGAAGCCGAAATTTGAGAGGACGAAGCCGCATGTCAATGTGGGGACCATTGGGCATGTGGATCATGGGAAGACGACGTTGACCTCGGCGATCACGAAGGTATTGGCGGGCAAGGGGTTGGCCTCGTATATGGCGTTTGATCAGATAGACAAGGCTCCTGAGGAGAAGGAGCGTGGGTTGACGATAGCGATTGCGCATGTGGAGTATGAGACGGTGAAGCGTCACTATGCGCACATTGATTGTCCTGGTCATGCGGACTATATCAAGAACATGATTACGGGTGCAGCGCAGATGGACGGGACGATATTGGTGGTCTCGGCTGCGGATGGACCGATGCCTCAGACTCGGGAGCATGTGTTGTTGGCCAAGCAGGTTCGGGTGCCCTACATTGTGGTATTTTTGAACAAGGTGGACATGGTGGAAGATCCGGAGCTATTGGATTTGGTGGAGTTGGAGGTTCGGGAGTTACTCAGCGGGTATGATTTTCCTGGGGATGTGGCTCCAGTGGTCAGGGGCAGTGCGCTCAAGGCGTTGGAGTGTGGGTGTGGGAAGGCGGAGTGTCAGTGGTGCAGTGGGATATTGAAACTGATGGATGCGGTGGACGAGTCTATACCGCAGCCTGTTCGGGAGGTGGACAAACCCTTTTTGCTGCCGGTAGAGGATGTTTTTTCGATCTCTGGTCGAGGGACCGTGGTGACGGGAAGGGTTGAGCGTGGGATGGTCAAGGTGGGAGAAGAGGTGGAAGTGGTTGGCATTCGGCCGACAATGAAGACGGTTTGCACGGGAGTGGAGATGTTTCGCAAGACCCTGGATCAGGGGCAGGCTGGGGACAATGTGGGGGTACTGCTTCGTGGGGTCAAGCGAGAGGATGTGGAGCGTGGTCAGGTGGTATCGAAGCCTGGTTCTATTACACCTCATCGGAAATTCAAGGCTGAGACCTATATATTGACCAAGGAGGAGGGGGGTCGTCATACGCCGTTTTTCAATGGCTATCGGCCTCAGTTTTATTTTCGGACGACGGATGTGACGGGGGTGGCGACATTGCCTGAGGGGGTGGAGATGGTGATGCCCGGGGACAATGTGTCGTTGTCTGTGGAGTTGATCACGCCGATTGCGATGGAGAAGGAGTTGCGGTTTGCGATTCGTGAGGGTGGCCGGACCGTGGGCGCTGGCGTCATCAGCGATGTCCTCGAATAAACCCCGTTAGAAAAGGGGGAGTTTTAAACTCCACCTTTCATAATAAATTGAGGTTTTCTATAACGGCCCCGCCATAAAGGCGGGGGCTTTCTTACGGGGTAAATTTGGATTCGAACTTTTCGTCTGGAGCTGTGTGAATGAGAAATATTTTAAACCTGGCCTGTACGGAGTGTAAACGGAGGAATTACTCCACCACCAAGAATAAACGGACAACTCCGGATAAACTGGAGTTAAAGAAGTATTGTCGCTTCTGTCGAAAACATACTGTTCACAAAGAGACAAAGTGATGAGGGAAAGTAGAAGGTGGAGGGTTGTTGGTTGAGGATAGAAATTTTTTAAACTACATTCCACTTTCAACATGCCACAAACGAGAGAGAGGCCAGTAGCTCTAACGGTTAGAGCACCGGACTCCAAATCCGGGTGATGGGGGTTCGAATCCCTCCTGGCCTGCCATATGCCCTGATGAGATATATTTGACCGGCGATGGACATCGGATGGTTCTGAGCCGAATATAGATTTTTTTAAGGGGATGTTTGAGGCATGCCTCAGAAAGAGTTGAACGGATGACGTTTTCTTTTAGAGAAAAATTTGAAGGGGCTAAACAGTTTTTAAGGGAAGTGAAAACCGAGTTAAAAAAGGTCACCTGGCCATCGAGGAAGGATGCTCTTGCTGGGACGGCTGTGGTTCTCGTCGCTGTTTTCATCATCGCCCTCTTCTTGGGCATTGTCGATTCAGGCTTGTCCAGTCTCATCCGGGAGTTATTGAAGAAGGCAGGCAGTTAATAAAGCATAAGGCCAAACCGCATTTCGCTTCATAAAACTCTATCCAGCAGGTCGGAGATAACAGCGATTATGGCACTTCAGTGGTATGTCATTCACACTTATTCGGGTTTTGAGAACAGAGCGAAACAGAACTTAGAGGAACGCATTAAGAACCTCGGGAAAGATAAATATTTCTCTTCCATCTTGATACCAACAGAGACCGTGGTGGAATTGGCGAAGGGGAAGAAGAAGACCTCACAGCGGAAGATCTTTCCGGGATATTTGTTGGTTCAAATGGAGTTGAATGAGGAGACGTGGCACATCGTGAAGGAGACGCCGAAGATCACCGGTTTTGCCGGGGACAGCATCAAACCGCCTCCTCTTTCGGAGAAAGAGGTGGAGGAGATCATCTCCCAGATGAAGGACGGCGTTTCAAAGGCAAAGCCAAAAGTCTCTTTCAATTCCGGCGATAGCGTCCGGGTGATTGACGGTCCCTTCGTCAACTTTATCGGAACGATCGAAGAGGTCAAGCCAGAAAAAAGGAAATTGAAGGTTCTGGTTTCGATCTTCGGAAGGTCCACACCGGTCGAATTGGATTTTATTCAGGTGGAAAAGAATTAATTGCAATCGGAGGAGTGAACCCCGTTAGAAAAGACGGGGCTTTAACCTCACCTTCAATAATAAATGAACATTTTTTTATATTCCTGCCATAAATGGCGGGGCTTTCTAACGGGGTGAAGCATGGCAAAGAAAGTCGTGGGAATGGTGAAACTTCAGATTCAAGCGGGGCAGGCCAATCCTTCTCCTCCGGTGGGGCCGGCTTTAGGGCAGCACGGGGTGAACATCATGGAGTTTTGCAAGGCCTTTAACGCCCGCACACAGTCGCAGGAAGGAATGATTATCCCCGCGGTGATCACCATCTATTCCGATCGTTCCTTCGCTTTTGTGACAAAGACACCGCCTGCCTCCGTCCTGTTGAAGCGAGCGGCTAAGATTGTCAAAGGATCAGGTGAACCGAATCGAAACAAAGTGGGCAAAGTGACTAAAGACCAGGTGAAAGAGATCGCCCAGATCAAACTGAAAGATCTCAATGCAGTGGATCTGGAAGGGGCCATTCGCACGGTCGAGGGAACGGCCCGGAGCATGGGTCTGGAGATTATTTGAGAGAAGGAAGATGACAAATCAAGGGAAAAAATATTCAGAGGCAAGAAGCAAGGTAGATCGAAATGAAAGGTTTGAACTGGAAGCAGGGGTGAAACTCCTTCTGGAGACGGCCTATGCCAAATTCGATGAAGGAGTGGACATCGCCATCCGTCTCGGGGTAGACCCGAAGAAACCAGATCAGATGGTTCGGGGCACAGTGGTCCTCCCTAATGGGACCGGCAAGAAGGTGAGAGTGCTGGTCTTTGCCAAGGGCCAGAAGGAGAAAGAGGCCTCGGATGCCGGCGCCGATATTGTGGGAGCGGAGGAACTCATAGAGAAGATTTCAAAGGGATGGCTGGAATTTGACAAGGCCATTGCCACTCCGGACATCATGGGCCAGGTCAGCAAATTAGGAAAGATCCTGGGGCCTCGCGGACTGATGCCCAATCCGAAGGTAGGTACCGTCACCTTCGACCTGGAGAGGGCGATCAAAGAGATTAAAGCAGGGAAGGTTGAGTTTAAAGTGGAGAAGGCAGGAGTGGTGCATGTCCCCGTGGGAAAGGTTTCTTTCGGTCTGAATCGTTTGTTGGAAAATATCAAAACTCTTCTGGAGGTGATCCTCCGTGCCAAACCGCCCACAAGCAAGGGGGTCTATTTGCGAAGCGTTGCCCTGTCCACAACGATGGGGCCGGGGATCAAAATCGATCCAAGCCAGATCAGAGGGGTTTTAAAAGCCTAATAAGGAGACCAGGAACTCAGGAAAAACCATAAATTCTTTCTTTGAATTATTTCCTGCTCCTGCTGCAGGATGGCTTCCTAATTCCTAAACACGACCTCATCGAGGAGGTGGAGTTCATTGAACCGAAATGAGAAGAGACAAGCCGTAACCGATTTTTCAAAGAAGGTGGAGGGGTTTCAATCCGTGGTCCTGACCCATTATCGGGGTCTCAATGTGGAACAGATCAACACCCTGAGGCGGCGTTTGAGAGAGGAGAAGATCTCCTACCATGTGGTGAAGAATACAATGATGAAGCTGGCGGCCAAAGGGACGGATCTGGAGAAACTGAACGATTATTTCAAGGGGCCGACAGCGATCGCCATTTCCCATGGCGACCCGATTTCTCTGGCAAAGATTTTGTCGGAGTTCGTTAAAACACAGCCTAAACTTGAGATCAAGATCGGCCTGATTCAGGGGAGGGTGATCCCGCCCGATGAGATTAAGGCTTTAGCCACGATGCCCTCCCGGGAGATTTTACTGGCTCAGATACTGGGGGGAATACAGGTTCCGGCGCAGGAGCTGGCAGGAGTCATCCTGAGCGGTCTTCGGCAGGTCGTAGGTGTGATTCAGGCCCGGGCCGATCAACTTACTGAATTGGAAAGTGGAAAGTAGAGCGTGGAATGTAGAAAGCAGGAACTCACCTTTCTACGTTCCACGCTCTAATTAAACAGATAGGAGGATTTTTCAATGGCAGATATTCAAAAAATTGCAGAAGAAATCAGCACTCTCACCTTGCTGGAAGCCCGGGATCTGGTGAAGGTCCTTGAGGAGAAGTTAGGAGTTAAAGCGGCTGCTCCGATGGCTGTGGCAGCCTTTCCGGCTGCCGGAGCAGGAGCGGAAGCAGCCCCCAAAGAAGAAAAGACGGAATTTGATGTGGTCCTGACCAGTTTTGGCGACAAGAAGATTCAGGTCATCAAGGTGGTAAGAGAACTGACCGGATTGGGGCTGAAAGAGGCTAAAGATCTGGTCGAAGGTATTCCGAAACCCGTCAAAGAGGGCGTCACCAAAGAGGAAGCGGCGACGATGAAGAAGAAGTTAGAAGATGGTGGCGGAACAGTCGAAGTGAAATAGGTAAAACGTCATCTTTGGAATAGAGTGGGATGATTCCCCCGATCAGATCTGCCATTGCCTGCCTGCCGGTAGGCAGGGTAGGCAGGGAGGCTTCCAGGGTTTTAGAAGGCGGTCTTTATAAATTGTTCATATAGTCTCACCGTCTCGTAGTCTTATAATCATTTGACTAACCGACTATCTGACCAACGACTATATGACTGGGTCAAAGGAATTACGAAAAAGAATTTTATTGAGGGACATCGTTGTCTCTTCCCGGAAGGACAGAGCCGTGCATGTTAAGAAGTCCGATAGGGAGGGGACTTTTTATTTGAGGAAGGAGTCCATATGGCCAGCATCGTTCCCGTCTATCGTCGGTATCGCAAGGATTTTTCAAAGATCAAGGAGGTCCTGGAGATCTCCAATCTGATCGATGTTCAGAAAAGATCTTACAAAAAATTCCTACAAGCCGATGTGGATCCGGAAAACCGGGAGCCCGTTGGGCTTCAGGGAGTCTTTAAAACGGTTTTTCCGATCAAAGATTTCTATGAAACCGCCTCCCTCGAATTTGTAAGCTACCGGTTCACCGAACCCAAATATGATATGGAGGAGTGTCTCCTGAGGGGGATGACCTATGCCGCTCCTATCAAAGTGACCGTTCGCCTGGTCGTCTGGGATGTGAATGAGGAGACAAAGGCCAAAAGCATCAAGGCGGTAAAGGAGCAGGAGGTCTATTTCGGTGAAATTCCCCTGATGACAGACAACGGGACCTTTATCATCAACGGGACGGAACGGGTGATCGTGAGCCAGCTCCACCGCTCCCCCGGAGTCTTCTTCGATCAGGATAAGGCTAAACCCCATTCCGGAGGAAAGATCCTCTACTATGCCCGCATCATCCCCTATCGAGGGTCCTGGATCGATTTTGAATTTGACCAGAAGGATATCCTCTATGTCCGGATCGACCGGCGACGGAAGATTCCGGTCACTGTCTTTCTCCGGTCTCTGAAATATACCGGCCAGGAGCTGCTGGACTATTTTTATCGAAAGGAGAAGATCCTCTTCCGGAAGGGAAAGTTTGCCAAAGAGGTCTCAAAAGATGTCCTCGTCGGACAGAAGGCGACGATCGATATTCTCGACCCGGAGACCCACAAGGTGATCCTGAAGAAGCATCGGCGGATCACCGAAGAATCCTATAAACGACTGGAGATGACGAAGATCACCACCATTCCGGTGGAACCGGAGGATCTGCTGGGAAGATATCTTGCGAGGGATGTGGTCGATCCGGAGACCGGTGAAGTGATCGCCGAGTATAATGAGGAGGTGACGGAGGAGTTTCTCGACCAGGTGAAGGAGAGGAAGGTCGAAGGGTTTGAAATCCTCTTCATCGACAACATCAATGTGAGCTCTTCATTACGGGATACAATGGTCATCGATAAGATCGAGCTGGGCCGGGAGGAGAAGGAGAAATTGTACAGAGACGAACCGGGGAAATCGGTCAGGGAGAAGGAAGCCGAAAGGGCCCTCATCGATATTTATAAAAGGCTTCGGCCCGGTGATCCGCCCACCATTGAGACAGCGATCAATCTCTTTCATAATCTCTTCTTCAATCCGGAACGATACGATCTTTCCAAAGTGGGAAGGATGAAACTGAACCACAAACTCGGTTTAAAGGGAAATCCTCCCAGGATATTGGTCTTCACGGAGAAATGGAAGAAGGAAGCCCTGGATGCCGGAGCCGCCTATGTGGGAGGCAAGGAACTGATCGACCGGATTCTGAGTGGTTGGCTCGATTTTGACGAAGCGATCGCCACTCCGGAGATGGCTGATGAGATCCAGCGAGCCGGGAAGATTCTCCATCCTATCGGAATGATGCCATCACTGAAGGAAGGAACCCTCACCGAGGATGTTCGGGGACGGGTCCGGAAGATTTTGGAGGACGAGAAGGCGACGCTGAGGAGACGGGATGTCCTGGAGGTGGTGAAGTACCTGATCCGATTGAAAGATGGTCAGGGTTCGGTAGACGATATCGACCATCTGGGAAACCGTCGCGTGAGAACGGTCGGAGAGTTGCTTGAAAATCAATATCATATCGGACTGGTGAGGATTGAGAGGGCGATCAAAGAACGGATGAGTCTTCAGGACATCGAGACATTGATGCCCCATGACCTGATCAACTCCAAACCCCTCTCCGCAGTGATCAAAGAGTTTTTCGGTTCCAGTCAGCTCTCTCAGTTTATGGATCAGACCAATCCACTGTCCGAAATTACTCATAAACGGAGGCTTTCCGCCCTGGGCCCGGGAGGGCTCACACGTGAAAGGGCGGGTTTTGAGGTGAGGGACGTCCATCCCACTCATTACGGACGGATCTGTCCCATTGAAACCCCGGAGGGTCCTAACATCGGTCTGATCACCTCTCTCAGCACTTATGCCCGTGTCAATGATTATGGTTTTATCGAGACGCCTTACCGGGAAGTGGTCAACGGAAAGGTGACAAACCATATCCGGTACCTTTTTGCCCTTGATGAAGAGGAAGAGATCGACGGACAGAAACCTGCGATTGCCCAAGCCAATGCCCCTCTCGATCGTGAGGGGAGATTTACCGTTCCCCTTGTCTCCGCCCGACGAGGAGGGGAGTTTGTGATGGTCAGACCGGAAGAGATTCGCTATATGGACGTCTCACCCAAACAATTGGTGAGCGTGGCCACCGCTCTCATTCCCTTCCTGGAGAACGACGATGCCAACCGGGCCCTCATGGGATCGAATATGCAGCGTCAGGCGGTTCCCCTTCTGAAAACCGACGCCCCTTTGATCGGAACCGGAATGGAGGGGATTGTGGCGAGAGACTCCGGAGTAGCCATCGTTGCAAAACGGGATGGGGTTGTCGAAGATGTCGATGCCTCACGGATCGTCATCCGTGCCGATGAAGACGGCCAGAAAGTGAATGACTCGGGGGTGGACATCTACAGCCTGATCAAATACAAACGGTCGAACCAGAACACCTGTATCAATCAGAGACCGATTGTTCGTGTGGGCGAGCGGGTCAAAAAAGGGGAAGTGATTGCTGACGGGCCAGCTACGGATATGGGAGAGCTGGCTCTTGGCCAGAATGTCCTGGTCGCCTTTATGCCCTGGGGAGGGTACAACTTTGAGGATTCAATCCTCATCAGCGAAAGGCTGTTGAAGGAAGACACCTATACCTCCATCCACATTGAAGAGCAGGAGTGTATGGCCCGGGATACAAAGTTAGGGAAGGAAGAGATTACCTGCGACATCCCTAATGTGGGGGAGGAAGCCTTAAAAGATCTGGATGAGAGCGGCATCGTTCGGATCGGCGCAGAGGTCAAACCCAGCGACATTCTCGTAGGTAAGGTGACGCCCAAAGGAGAGACCCAGCTTTCTCCGGAAGAGAAACTCCTGCGGGCCATTTTTGGCGAAAAGGCAGGGGATGTGAGGGATACCTCACTTAAGGTTCCACACGGGATTGAAGGGATTGTGATCGATGCCAAGGTCTTCTCCCGGAAGGGCCAGGAGAAGGATGAAAGAATGAAAGCAATCGAGGACCAGGAGAGGGCCAGATTGCTCAAGAACCAGGCCGACGAGATCCGTATCATCCAGAACAGCACGAGATGGAAGGTCGGAAAGTACCTGATCGATAAGAAGGCGGCTCATCGGATCGCGGATGAGAAGAAGAATCGCATCTTTTTGGAGGCGAAAGACCGGATCGGAGAGGAACACCTCTTCACCATTCCTTTTGACCGCTTGAGGGAGATCGATGTGATAGAGGGGAAGAGGATCATCCCTGAAGTCCATCAGTTCCTCGATCATGCCGAACTTCAGATCAATGTCGTCAAAGGGGTCTTCTCGGATAAGTTGGCGAAATTAAAAAAAGGAGACGAACTGTCCCCGGGTGTGATTAAATCGGTCAAGGTCTATGTGGCGATGAAACGCAAATTGTCGGTGGGGGATAAGGTGTCCGGGCGCCATGGAAATAAAGGGATTATCTCCCGCGTCCTTCCCGAGGAGGATATGCCGTATATGGAAGACGGAACCCCTGTCGATGTCGTTCTTAATCCCCTGGGCGTCCCTTCGCGAATGAATGTGGGGCAGATCCTGGAGACCCACCTTGGCTGGGCCGCCAAGGGACTGGGCTGGAAGATCGCTGAATATTTGGAGAAGAATTATAACCCCAAAATCCTCCGGCGGAGAATCAAAGAGGTCTACTCCTCAAAAGAGGTGAACGAATATCTGGAACAGGCGACGGATGAAGAGGTGACTGAACTGGCCCGGAAATTGGGCAAGGGGATTTACATCTCCGTTCCCGTTTTTGATGGGGCCTCTGAGGAGGAGATCAAGGAACATCTGGATAAAGCAGGGCTTCCGGTGAGCGGCCAGACCATCCTCTACGATGGGAGGACAGGCGAACCCTTTCACCATAAGGTGACCGTGGGCTATATGTACCTGCTTAAGTTGCATCATCTAGTGGACGAGAAGATCCATGCCCGTTCGATCGGACCCTATTCTCTGGTGACCCAGCAGCCCCTGGGAGGAAAGGCTCAGTTCGGAGGCCAACGGTTAGGAGAGATGGAGGTCTGGGCCCTTGAGGCTTATGGTGCCGCTCATTCCCTTCAGGAATTTCTGACGGTGAAATCGGACGATGTGGCCGGAAGAACCCGTGTCTACGAAGCCATTGTGAAGGGGGAGCATACGCTGGAGTCCGGACTTCCCGAGTCCTTCAATGTTCTGGTCAAGGAACTGCAGAGCCTCTGTCTGGACACGGAATTATTAGAGGAGAAGAGGGAAGAGATTTCATAAACAATAAACAATGAACTATGGACTATGAACAATGAACATTAAACATAAGCTATAAACTGTTTATCTTTTCATCGTTTATCGTTCATCGTTTGAATAAAGGAGGAAGGCCTTGGAAGATTATTTATCATTCTTTGAAAAAGGAAAAAGCCCGATCAAATATAATGCCATCCGAATCTCCATCGCCTCTCCGGAGAAGATCGAATCGTGGTCTCATGGGGAGGTCAAGAAGCCGGAGACGATTAACTACCGGACCTTTAAACCGGAGAAAGACGGGCTTTTCTGTGCGAAAATCTTCGGCCCGACCAAGGACTATGAGTGCAATTGCGGCAAATACAAACGGATGAAACACCGGGGGATCGTCTGCGAAAAGTGCGGGGTGGAGGTGATCCAGTCAAAAGTCCGAAGGGAGAGGATGGGCCATATCCGGCTGGCCACTCCCGTGGCTCATATCTGGTTTCTCAAGTCCATTCCGAGCAAGATCGGTCTCCTCGCCGATATGACCCTGCGAGAGCTGGAGCGGATTCTCTATTTCGAGGCCTATCTCGTGCTCGATGGAAAAGAGACCCCTCTGAAAAAGGGAGAGATCCTCTCCGAGGAAAGATACCGGGAAGCGAAAGAGAAATACGGAGAAGGTCTGGCAGTCTCCCAGGGAGCGGAAGCGATTCGGGAACTATTGAAAAACACCCATGTGAAAGAGCTTTCGAAGAAACTCCGGACCGAAATGAAAGAGACGGCCTCAGAGGCGAAGAAGAAGCGTCTGGCGAAGAGGCTGAAGATCATCGAATCTTTCCTCGAATCGGGAAATAAACCGGAGTGGATGATCCTGGAGGTTGTCCCCGTCATTCCTCCCGATCTTCGTCCCCTTGTCCCTCTCGATGGGGGCCGGTTTGCCACTTCCGACCTCAATGACCTCTATCGCAGGGTGATCAACCGCAACAATCGTCTCAAACGACTCCTCGAATTGAATGCGCCGGAGATCATCATCCGGAATGAGAAGCGGATGCTTCAGGAATCGGTGGATGCCCTCTTCGATAACGGTAAGAGAGGAAAGACCATCTTAGGGGCGAACAAGAAACCCCTCAAGTCGCTCAGTGATATGCTCAGGGGGAAACAGGGCCGATTCCGGCAGAACCTTCTGGGGAAGCGGGTCGACTATTCGGGTCGCTCGGTGATCGTCGTCGGTCCTGAATTGAAGTTACATCAGTGCGGTCTTCCAAAGAAGATGGCACTCGAACTATTCAAACCCTTTATCTACCATCGCCTCGAAGCCAAGGGTCTGGCCACAACGATCAAGAGCGCTAAAAAGATGATCGAGAAGGAGAGACCCGAGGTGTGGGATGTGCTGGATGAGGTGATCCGGGAGCATCCTGTGCTCCTCAACCGCGCGCCAACCCTTCACCGTCTGGGAATCCAGGCCTTTGAGCCCATTTTAATCGAAGGCAAGGCCATCCAGCTACATCCCCTGGTCTGCGCTGCTTTCAACGCCGATTTCGACGGAGACCAAATGGCCGTTCATATCCCTCTTTCGATCGAGGCCCAGGCAGAGGCCCGGATCCTGATGATGTCGACGAACAACATCCTCTCGCCGGCCAGCGGGAAGCCCATCATCATCCCTACTCAGGATATTGTTCTGGGTATCTATTACATGACCCGGGAGCGTCCCTATGTCAGAGGAGAGGAAAAAGTCTTTTCAAATCCCGATGAGGTCCGTGTGGCTTACGATGCGAACGAGATGGATCTCCATGCACGCATCAAGGTCCGGATCGAAGGGAAATTGGTCGAGACGACGGTTGGACGTATGCTGCTCAAGGAGATCCTTCCCGAAGAGATTCCATTCTCCCTTGTCAATAAAGTGATGAAGAAAAGCGATATGGCCAATCTCATTGACTACTGTTACCGGTTCTGCGGAGATAAGAAGACGGTCCTCCTCTCAGACCGGTTGAAGAGCCTGGGATACCGTTATGCCACAACAGCCGGGCTTTCCATCTCCTTGGATGATATGCTCATCCCTTCCAATAAAAAGGACCTTCTGCAACAAGCCCAGAAAGAGATTGAAAGAGTCCAGGATCAGTATACGGAAGGACTGATTACCGACGGTGAACGATATAACAAGGTCATCGACATCTGGGCTCAGGTGACGGAGAATATCGCTGATGTGATGTTGAAAGAACTCGGCAGCGAGACCATTGAGGGGCAAGCGGGGGAAAAGAGGATGATCGATAGTTTTAATCCCATCTATATGATGGCGGACTCCGGAGCAAGAGGAAGCGCTCAGCAGGTGCGGCAGTTAGCCGGGATGCGAGGGCTGATGGCGAAACCCTCCGGAGAGATCATCGAGACCCCCATCACGGCAAACTTCCGTGAAGGCCTCACCGTTCTCCAGTATTTCATCTCCACCCACGGTGCCCGAAAGGGTCTGGCCGATACCGCTTTGAAGACAGCCAATGCAGGATACCTGACCCGGCGGCTGGTCGATGTGGCACAGGAAGTGGTGATCAGTGAAAACGACTGCGGGACGCTGGACGGTATTGAAGTCGAGTCCCTCATGGAGGGCGGAGAGATCATCGAATCGATGAGGGAGCGTATTCTGGGCCGGGTCGTTCTGGAGGATATCCGGGATCCCTTTACGGATGATGTGATCATCAGAGGAAACGAAGAGATTGACGAGGCCCTTGCGGAGCGCATTGAGGATTCGGGGATTGATCGAGTCAAAATCCGATCCGTGCTCACCTGTAAATCGAGGCGGGGTGTGTGTGCCCTCTGTTATGGAAGAGATCTGGCCCGGGGAAGACTGGTCAATATGGGAGAGGCGATCGGGATCATCGCGGCCCAGTCCATTGGCGAGCCCGGAACACAGTTGACGATGAGGACCTTCCACATCGGTGGGACAGCAAGCCGTCGAGCCGAACAGACGACACTGGAGAGCCGGATTGAGGGAAAGGTAAAATTTATCAGCCTCAAAACGGTGAAGAACCGTGAAGGACACCTGATCGTGATGAACCGGAATGGTGAGATCGCCATCCTGGATGATAACGGAAGGGAGCGACGTCGTTATTCTGTCATCTACGGAGCCAAATTGAGGGTGAAAGATGGACAGAAGGTGAAGGAAGGGGAGATGCTGGCGGAATGGGATCCCTACTCCATTCCTGTCCTCACGGAAGTTTCGGGCCGGGTGAAATTCGGAGATATCATCGAAGGGACGACGATGCAGGAACAGGTCGATGAATTTACCGGCCTTTCGAGAAAGGTGATCATCGAATCGAAAGACCCGGATGTTCGGCCAAGGATTTCGATCAAGGATGAGAAGGGGAAAACGATGAACCTTGCCGGCTCCACCTCACAGGCCAGGTATCTCCTTCCCGTGGGGGCGAATATTTTTATTTCGGAAGGGGATATGGTGGAGGCAGGCGATGTGATCGTAAAGATCCCGCGGGAGACCACGAAGACAAAGGACATCACGGGAGGACTTCCCCGGGTCGCCGAGCTTTTCGAGGCTCGAAAACCGAAAGAGTTCGCCCTGATCAGCGATATCGACGGGGCCGTTGAGTTTAGCAAGGACCTGAAAGGGAAGAGAAAGGTGATCATCCGGCCCGAGGTGGGTGAATCGAAGGAGTACATGATTCCGAGGGGAAAACATGTGAGCGTTCATGAAGGGGATCTGGTCAAAGCCGGGGAGGCGTTGATGGATGGTCCAGCCAATCCCCACGATATCCTGAGGGTACGGGGTGACAAAGCCTTGGCCCGATACTTAGTTGACGAGATCCAGGAGGTATATAAACTCCAGGGAGTGAAGATTAACGACAAACATATTGAGGTTATCGTTCGACAGATGCTCAAAAGGGTTAGGATCAAAGAGGTGGGCGACACCCACTTCCTGGTGGATGATCAGGTGGAGAAGCATGTTTTTGAAGAAGAGAATGTACGGGTGATCGGAGAAGGCGGCAAACCGGCGGTTGCAGAGCCTCTCTTCCTGGGTATTACCAAAGCCTCCCTCATTACGGACAGTTTTATCTCTGCAGCCTCCTTCCAGGAGACTACCAAGGTGCTAACCCAGGCTGCCGTGGCAGGGAAGATAGACTATTTGAAAGGGCTGAAGGAGAATGTCATTATGGGTCGTCTCATTCCAGCCGGAACCGGTCTTCCCAAATACAAGGGACGGGATCTCTGGATAGAAGGGTATACGGACGAGGAGTCAAAGGCAGAGGGTTCAGCAGAAGCCTCTAAATAAAGGTTCGCCTGAGCCTCTCTCATGTTGGAAAAATGATGGGCCCATTCCGCATCGTTTCGGAATGGGCCTTTTCTTTGATGAATTGGGATTTGGGACGAATGTCCCTCTGTGCTCCGACTGAAACTCAATCCGAAAAACTACCGCCGCGTTGGCGGATGAGTTTCTCCACTGCCGGCTTCCGGGCAAGCACGGCCATGTCCCCCACCGTAGCCATTCTGTTTGGAATGGAGTAGCGGCGATGCAGGTCGGTGCCACCCTCGATAAGGACAAGGGCAATCTCCTCGTATCCTTTGGCCAGAGCATAAGCGAAGGGCGGAAGCTCGTCCTCAGGCGCATCCGGTGAAGCACCGCGAGAAAGAAGCAGCTTCACAATCCCCAGGTCTCCCGACTGGACCGCCACCCGAAGCGGTGTCTTAAACATCTTACTCTTGATGTTTACATCGGCCCCGGCCTCAATCAGCATTCTCGCCAACTCCGGCTGCCCTGCCTCTAGTGCAAGCAGAAGCGGATTCTGGCGATACTCGTTGGTGGCATGGATACCGGAGCCGTTGGCGATCATTGTTCTGGCATCGTCAAAGCGTTTTTCCTCCAACGCAGCAATAAGGCGCCCTCCAGTCCCAAAACGCATCTGTGCTAAAAAAGGCGCTAGCCCTCCGATCACAGCCAGCAACAATCCCAGCACCATGAATCCACAGAAACCCATCAGAATATAACGAAAGGGAATAGGACCTACCTTCAGCTCTCCGAATAGGCCATAAACATGTTTCAGCATACCGGTGAATTCTCGGCTAACCTCCGGAGTCTCCAGCGATGGTACAGCCACTTTCCAGATTGCCATCGGAATAAGAAGAAAGCAAAATCCCAGAACCAGGATGGCCATATCCCGGCCATGCAGGGAATAGAAACCGGCAAGACGTGGATTTGCAGGAGGGGAGACGGGAGAAAGCAGGACATCCACCTCCTCTCCGGCCTTATAGACTTCCACGAGATGAACCTTCGACTCGCGCACCAGGCGCTCACTCCCGTCTTCGGTGCGGTATGTAAACACCGGATAACTCGCCAGGGAGTATGAGGTGGAATGCGAGGAGGTGATATCCGAAGCAGACGGGATGTTTGTATGTTTATGATACTCCCGGTCGTAACCCACGAACTTCGCCTTGAGACGGCCAGGCGAAGCATTCACGAAATTCATTGTTTCCCAGATCTCCCAGGCTCCATACAGCGCCATGGGAATTCCCATGAGCATGAACACGATCAACATGCCTTTCACTACGAATACCATAAGCGTTGAACCCTTTCACGTTCGAAGGCACGACCGATTTCCGTTATTCCATGACAGGTTGACCGTATGGATAGCGGCCTTCCTTTAGATGGATATGATTAAGATGAGCAACGTCCGTTGCATAATTCCTATCCTTGAAGATAAGGACAAGTTTCCCGGAATAATGCATATATTCCACTGGGACAGGCTCCGTAAATTGCCAATAAAGAAAGGGGGTGACAACCAGGAGAGCAACGATTGCGCTGTAAAATAGGCCGAAATGATAAAGAATACCAATCAATCCAATCGAAACCGCAAGGATCACAATCAAAAAAAATCGCTTCAAAAAATTGTTCCGAACGCCTTTGATACATGTATCGTGCGCTGGAATATTTAAAAATTTTTCATTCCTGTCTCTCTTTGTGAGATGATAAAAATAGAAATCGAGCCTGCCATGTTCATCGGCCATCTGAATTGTTCCGAGTTGTTCGACCTGAGGTTGCCTGCAAACAACGCACGAATCCGGAAATACGGGTATTTTCGAATCGCTCACTTCCACGATAAAGACATTTTTCATTTTTAATTCTACCTTGCTTATTAAATATAGGGTCAGCGGAAGCGCGATAGCGACTAGAAATATGATCGGAAAATGACGCTTCATTCTATCTACTATTGAACGCCGCCGCTGTCCCGCCTCTTATCCTCTCCCTGTTCAATGCCCTTGTCTCTCTATTTTTTCTTCTTCAGCGTTTTATACTCCGAACTATTTTCAAGTCCTTCCTTGCTATAGGTTACAGGTATAACGATGGCGCCCGATTTATCTATGGCACCCCACTTGCCGCCCGTTAACAAATGATGCTCGCCTTCTGATACGGGACGGCATCCGTTACAAACAACGGCAACGCCGTTTTTGAACGGGAAGGCGAAATCATATTCGGGTTTGATGACGGCGGTCAGTTTCTCATCCATGTACCCGAATTTGCTGTTTGATATCGTCCTGGCGAGGCCTTCTGCAAAGTAATCCGCCCCACCATCAAATAAATGAGTCCGGGCTGCTTTGCCGGATTTCGATACATAAAACACCTTGTCGCCCACAAAAACCTCAGCCAGATCGCTTTTAAACAATAGGTTTTTGAGGTGTTTTGGATCAATACGAAACTCATCTTGTCCGATGATTTCGCCGCATTTCCCCTGCGAAGAAAGCTCCGGATGAGGATTTCCCTTTGAGGGTTTCGGCCTGTATCTGCAATCGGCGGCTTGAGCGGTTGTTGATAGAAGAACGCAGAGAACAATTATTATATTTTTCAACATTTGAGTCTCACCTCCAGAAAAGTAAAAAAGAGAACTGAACATGCAGTTTGATGGGGGGATCAGAGATTAGGAAGTGGAGGGTGGACAGTAGTAGAAAAAATCTACTCTCTACTTTCCACCCTCCACATTCGAGATTTTACCCCGTTAGAAATAATGCCCCGCTGTTCCCTCCGGGCCAGAGGCCCTCTGGGCCGGAGGGAACAGCGGGGTTAGGTTTTAGAATAATTCCGGCGGGGGTTAATGCCTCGCTGGAATTTCTGACGGGGTTTGCTTGATTGCTTCTAATTTTTTCTTCGCTATTTCCGCCTGTTCTGTTTGAGGGAATCGGTCGGTGACCCGCTTGAGGAGGTTTCTTGCACTCGTCTTATCCCCCAGCTCCAGGAAGGCAAGACCCTGTTTGAGCAGGGCTGAGGAAATCTTATCTCCTTCCGGATATTTAACGATCACCTTTTCGTATTCGAGAATCGCCTTCTCAAAATCTTTTTTTAGGAAATAGGTTTCTCCGATCCAGAACTGGGCGTTATCAGAGAGTTCCATGTTGGGATATTGTTTGAGAAATGCCTCAAATTTTCTCCGGCCTCCGTCCAGGTCTCCCTTCTGGAAAGTTTCGTAAGCATCCTTATAGAGATTTCCTGCTGTCGTGGAGGGTCCTTTCGGTTCAACCGGAGGTTCTTTCGCCGGGATCGATTTCTCCATATCCGTCAGCTTCGAAGTCAATTTTGCGTCCAGGCCTTTGAGACGATCCTCCATTTCCTTCAACCGTTCATCATAGGATCGGTTTCGCTCTTCAAAGGTTTTCCCTCTTTCCTCCAAAATTCTTAACCGGACTTCGCCATCCTCTTTTATTCGTGTGATTTCCTTTGAAGGCGCTTTAAGAAACTCCCTGTACTCCTCGACGGCTGTGGAGAGGGTCCGCATCTCAGACTGAAGGGTTTCGAGGCGAAGAAGAAGGTCGGCCCGGGTCTTTTGACTTTCTGCCTGCAGGGATGAGTGATTTGTTTCAGTCTCCTTTTTAAAGGCAGTCAATTCCGTTCGGATCGCTTCCATCTCTTTTTTGATCGAGTCCTTCTCTTTTTGAATCTGACTCAGTTGTGAATCGAGCCTCTGAATATCTTTGTCAAGAATCTGAACATCGCGTGAGGTAGCACATCCGTAAAGGCATAAAACCACCCCAAGGATGATTCCCCATTTCTTACAGTCACCCTTTTTCATATCGGTTCTCCCGTTAAGGACTTTTCTATTTGGCAGTGATCAAAAAATTAGCCCTCCGGTTCTTGGTCCAGGCCTCTTCGTTGTGACTGGGATCCAGGGCTTTCTCCTCACCGTAACTGATCGTGGAGACCCGATCCGCTGTGACTCCGAGGGAGGTGAGATATTTCTTGGTGCTATTGGCCCGTCTCTCTCCGAGGGCGAGGTTATACTCATTGGTTCCTCTCTCATCGCAGTGACCTTCGATCTGAATCTTCACATTAGGAAATTTCTTTAAGAGGGCGGAGTTCCCTTTCAAGATTTCCGTATCGGCGGGCCGGATATCGTATTTGTCAAAATCGAAGAAAATGGGTTTGAGCAGACTGCTTTCAAAGACCTCTCCCTCGATGCCGGGCGTCCTCTTGGCCACGAGACTTCTTTCAAATTCCCTTTTTGCCTGCTCTTCTTTTAACCTCGTCGCTTCTTTCTCCTTGGCTTCCATTTCCTTCTCTTTGGCCACCCGTTCTGCTTCCATTTTTGCCACTTCTGCCTTGGCCGAGGGTTCATCCTTCACCACCGTTTTTTTGGGGCAACCCATCAGGACGAGGCCGATGCAAAGGATGAAAATGACTGAAACGATATAGCTTTTTCTCATCATGGTAAACCTCCTATATGTATGATTTTTAAAACTTCCTGTTTACCCCATTAGAAATAATGCCACGCTCGGTTTCAAGTCGTAACGACTCGATTTTCTAACGGGGTTTATTCAAAGCGTTTGGACCAGGCCGGACTCGATTCACCTCCTTTCGATGTGGTGAGTGGCCTCTGATTGAACCCATTGGCGTTCATGATGAAAATTCTCGATCCCCCTGCCCGGGTCGAACCGAAGGCAATGTAACGGCCATCCGGCGACCAACAGGGGCCCTCATTGTTACTGCCATTGGGGGTCAGTTTTTTTAGCCCGGATCCATCGGTTCCAATGGTGAAGATATGGAATTGGCCTCCCGCCCTCCCGCAGAAAGCGATCCGGTCCCCCTTGGGAGACCAGGAAGGGCTGGTATTATAGTTTCCCTCATAGGTCAGACGGCGGACATTGGAGCCATCCCAAGACATGATGTAGATCTGGGGCGAGCCTGAACGGTCTGAGGAGAAAACAATCTGCTGGCCGTCAGGAGACCATCTCGGCGTGGATTCATTTCCATGTCCCCCAGTGAGTCTCTTCGGATTCCCGCCATTGGCTTGGAGGAGATAGATGTCTGATTTTCCCTCCATTCCCATCATCAGGACAATTTGTTTTCCATCAGGCGACCAGGAAGGAGAAACGTTCAAGCCGGGATGGGAGGAAAACCGCTGAAGGTTTCTCCCATTTAAATCGATCAGGTAGAGGTCAGGATTCCGCTTGAGGTAGGAGGTAAAAGCGATCTTCTGGCCGTCAGGCGTCCAGATCGGTGAGAGGTTGATCGATTGATTCTGGGTGATCTGTCTCACATTGGCGCCGTCGAAGTCGGCGACAGAGATCTCCCTGCTTTCTCCCTGTCGGATCGCATAGGCAATTTTTGTATTGTGGATTCCCTTCTCTCCGGTGAGATGGAGGATGGTCTCATCGGCGATCCCGTGAACCATATTTCGAAAATTCTGGAGTTGACCGTCAAATTGTTTTCCCGTGAGGTGTTTCTGCTCCACCAGATCGACGAGATGAAATTTCAACCTGAGATTGAGGCCATCCCTATCGAGGGTGGCCTCTCCTGCGAGGAGGATCTCTCCGCCCGAGGAGGCCCATTCCCGAATGGAGAGCATGCTGGGAATGCCTTCTTTCTCTTTGAGATAGAAAGGGAGAAGCGAATGATCGATCACCTTGAAGAACCCGGAAAGGGTGAGGTCATTGACCAGGACCTCATAGAGCTTGGCCGTGAGGGCCGGGGGCGTTTTCTCAACCGATTTCCACTTTGGAAGGATGATGGGAATCTGGACGAAAGTGGGGGCATTGATGTCGAGATAGACCCTTGCCTCGACCAATGGGATGGAGAAGGAAAGCAGAATAAAGATGCAAATAAAATATTTAACCATATTTCAATCCGGGAAGAAACGGATTCCGATCTCCAGGCTCTCCTGGTTCAATTCCTTTGGAATGGGAGGCAGTGGCTCCGCCTTGATAATTGCCCGCATGGCCATCTGGTCATAAAGCACATTGCCTGACTTTTTTTCAAACCATGATTTTTGAACTTTCCCGTCCCGTTCTATTATTATTATAATAATGGCCTCTAAGTCAACCCTTTCTTTAAGAAGGTTATCAGGAATGGTCCACGACTGTTTAATCTTTGCCCATATCAGGCCATAATATTCGTTCAGTTTCGACTCCCGGAGGTATGAAGAGATAGGCGGAGGAGTAACCGGAGAGATCATCGGGGAAGAGGGGGGTGAAGTTGGCGTCACCTCCCGTTTAGAAACTCGCTTCTGTATCTCATCGAGGGCAGCCTTTTTCCGAATTTCCTCGATGGCTTCTTGAAGGCGATTAAGGGACTCTTTATCTCTTTCCTTCTTTTTTACCTTTTCAACAATATCATCCTTTTTGGGCTTTTCAATAGGTTTTATTTTTTCAATGGGTTTGATTTTTTCTTCCTTAGGAACAGGTGGGGCAGCAGTGGGGGGAGGAATTTCAGGCTCAGGTATGGAAACAGGCATGAGGGTCACCGTGTAGGCAGTGGGTCGGACTTTAATAAGGGTGGGCCAGGGATTGAGGCTGAGCAAAAGGACGAGAGCGAAATGGAACAACATGGAGATCCCCAGGGTGATTAGCCAGCTCATCTCAATATCCTACTCGCTTCTGCTCTTTCTGAGAAACCGGAGAAATGCCATTCCAATGGGAGAGAGCGTCCTCCCGCGATGTGAAACGATATAAATCTGTCGGAGGATAGGATCTATTCCCTCCACATCGATTCTTAAAAGAAGTCTCCGGTTCAATTCTTCTTCTGCGGCCCTCTTTGAAATGAAGGCCAGGCCCAATCCTGCCTTCACCCCCTCCTTTAACGAAGAGGTGCTTCCCATTTCCATCGCCACATGAAATTGTTTCAGGCTCTTCCCTCTCTTCCTCAGCATTTTTTCGACTGCCATCTGAGTTCCCGAGCCCTCCTCCCGGATGATCCAGGGTTCTCCCAGCAGGTCTTCCATCTCCACCCTTTTCTTTCGACTAAGGGAGTGATCCGGGGGGCTTACGACGATAATTTGATCCTCTGTATATTTTTCATAATGGAGGGAACAGTGATTCAGTTTTGCACCGGTTAAACCGAATTCAACGATTCCTTCCAACACATATTGAACGATCTCCCTGGTATCTGCGATTCTGAGAGAGATGACAAAATGGGGATGTTCTTTTTTAAAATCCCCCATCAATTTGGGCAGGAGATATTCTCCGGGGATGGTGCTTGCCCCCAGAGAGAGCTCTCCCCTGATTCCCTGAGAAAATTCGCTGAGGGCATTGACCAATTCTTTGCGGGAGTTGAGAATTTTAAGGGCAAACCGGCAAAAGATTTCTCCTGCCTTTGTTAAACGGGCTTCTCTTCCGGTTCGGTCGAAGAGACGAATGGACAGGGATTTTTCCAAAGTGAGGATGTGACCGCTTACCGTGGGCTGGGTAATGAAGAGGTCTTCCGCCGCCTTTGAAAAACTCTTTAAACTGGCAACTCGACAGAATGTCTCGAGATGTCGAAAATCGATGGATAAATCTCTCTCTTCCACTTCGAACAGAATATTAAATCCCTTTGAATGTAAATGCAAGCAGAAATGTAATTCCCTTAGTTACGGTTTCTGCAGTAGCCCAGGGGCCGGCCTGTTCCTTCCTCGCGTTTCAGAAGGCGGGTTGGTTGACAGGTGCAGCCAAATAGGCTTCGTGGTCTGAATGGCTTGGTAGATTATGGATCATAGGAAGCTCTTGGATAAAGGTTTCCGCCGCTGAAACGCTGTGGGTGACCAGCCCGACCCCTGGGCAAAAGTTTGAGTGCGACCATATCTGAATGGTTAGTAGAAATTGTTTTTCCATTAATGGAATTCAATAGTTCCAATGGTCTCGGTTTATTTGTTCCTGTTTTCGACTGTCCACTATTAGATAGACAACAGAACTTTAAAAAAGTTCATGAGATTTTCAATAGACCTACCAGTTGCAAAAAACAATATCAAAACCGGGCGGGGGTGCTGGGCGGCTTCGCCGGGAAGTCGCCGCACAATGCGGCGGGTATTTTCCCAAAGCCTTGCACCTGCCTGCGCGAAGCCGCTTCGGCGAAGGCAAGGCGGCACCTTTGGAAGTTGGCTACATGCGTTTTTAGGCAAAACTGGGGCTCCACCTAAAGTGAAATCCTACGTAACCCTACCTTTTTGAAAAATCCGCAATTGCAAGGGTTTGGAAGCACCCCTACCCGGGATTGATATTGCAACATCTGGGTAGAGAAGCTCGGGGGATAAAAAAAAACGGCTTGGAAGGTTTTCCAAGCCGTTTTTAAACCTGATTTATTTCCTGATTTTTAGTACATATCACCCATTCCGCCCATACCACCCATTCCACCACCCGGAGGCATAGGGGGATAAGGGCCTTTCTTCTCTGGCTTCTCGGCCACAATGGCTTCTGTGGTGATCATCAACGATGCGACGGAAGCCGCATTTTGAAGGGCCAACCTGACCACTTTGGTAGGATCGATGATCCCTGCCTTGATCAAATCCGTATACTCATCCTGTGCAGCATCGAATCCAAAAGATCCCTTTTCGTTCTTCACTTTCTCTGTGACCACAGATCCTTCCTGACCCGCATTATTGGCGATCTGGCGGATAGGTTCTTCTAAGGCTCTTTTCACAAGATCGACCCCGATCTTCCTATCTCCTTCTAATTTCATTTTATCCAGTGCGGGAACGCAGCGAAGGTATGCGACGCCGCCTCCAGGCACGATCCCTTCCTCTACGGCGGCACGGGTTGCATTGAGGGCATCTTCGACGCGGGCTTTCTTTTCCTTCATTTCTGTCTCGGTGGCGGCTCCGACATTGATCACTGCCACCCCTCCGATGATCTTGGCCAGTCGCTCCTGGAGTTTCTCCCGATCATAATCGGAGGTCGTCTCTTCGATCTGAGCGCGGATCTGCTTCACTCTGGCCTCGATATCTTTTTTATCGCCAACTCCATCGACGATCGTCGTATTGTCTTTGTCGATGACAATCCGCTTGGCCTGCCCCAGATCGTTCAGTTTAATATTTTCCAGTTTGATCCCCAGGTCTTCAGAGATGACCTTTCCTCCGGTGAGGACGGCAATGTCTTCTAACATTGACTTTCTCCGGTCGCCGAAACCAGGGGCTTTCACGGCACAGCATTTAAGAGTTCCACGAAGTTTGTTGACCACCAGGGTGGCCAGGGCCTCTCCTTCCACATCCTCGGAAAGGATTAGAAGGGGTTTCCCCATTTTGGCAATCTGTTCCAGGATGGGAAGCATATCTTTCATATTGGAGATCTTCTTCTCATTGAGAAGGATGTAGACGTTCTCAAGAACCGCTTCCATCTTCTCAGGATCGGTGACAAAGTAAGGAGAGAGATATCCTCGATCGAATTGCATCCCCTCTACCACATCGAGCGTCGTCTCCATTCCCTTCGCTTCCTCTACTGTGATCACACCTTCTTTGCCCACTTTGTTCATCGCCTCGGCAATGATGTTCCCAATGGTTTCATCATTATTGGCAGAGATCTTCCCGACTTGAGAAATCTCTTTCTGATCCTTCGTCGGTTTGCTCAATTTCTTTAACTCTTTAACAACTTCCTCGACAGCCAGATCGATCCCGCGTTTCACATCCATTGGATTGGCACCCGCTGCGACCACCTTCGACCCTTCACGATAAATGGCCTGGGCGAGAACCGTGGCTGTTGTCGTTCCGTCTCCAGCCGTGTCCGAGGTTTTGCTGGCGACTTCCTTTACCATCTGGGCTCCCATGTTTTCAAATTTATCTTCGAGGTCAATCTCTTTTGCTACCGTGACACCGTCTTTTGTTACGATTGGAGATCCAAAGGACTTCTCTAAAATGACATTCCTGCCCTTTGGCCCCAACGTCACTTTGACCGCATCCGCTAAGATATTTACTCCCCGCAATATTGAATTACGGGCTTCCTGACCAAATCTCAGTTCCTTTGCCATTGTAACCTACCTCCATTTCTTTCTTAAAATTGAGTTTCACGACTATTTTCCTTCGATGATCCCTAAAATATCCTCTTCTTTCATGATGAGATGTTCCTCACCTTCGATTTTGACCTCTGTCCCTGAGTACTTGCCGAAGAGGATCCTGTCGCCCGCCTTCACATCGAGAGGGATGACCTTCCCATCCTCTGTGACTTTGCCTTTTCCGACGGCGATCACTTTTCCTTCCTGGGGTTTCTCCTTTGCCGAATCGGGGATAATGATCCCACCTTTTGTCTTCTCTTCTTCCTCAAGTCTTTTGACAATCACTCTGTCCTGCAATGGCCTAATCTTCATCTCTTACTTCTCCTTTCTTAGAAAATTCTGAAAATAGAGTACTATTGGTATTGGAATGGGATTTTTTATATAATCAAGCTAAAGCACCACCTCCTTAAAATGTCTTTAAAAATTAAAAGGTTACTGACTTTCCGGCTTAGCGGCAGGTGTATCCAAATACCCTTTAAACATTGAATCTTCTTATAATTAACCATCTAAGGGTCGATTGTCAAGATGGGTCATATAATTTTTTTCCTTTCCAGCCCTTATTTCTTAGGAGATTTTAACACCGAACATTGAAAATTTCAGAATAATTCGACATAATTTAACAAATCCCTTTACAGAAAGGGGAGAAGATGAAGCGATTTTTTCTATTATTCCTCTTAACCTTTGTTTTTTTATTCCACACCCTTTTCACTCCTTCCACTGCCGGGCCATTAAAGAAGCCCCTTTCCTTTCAGCATATAACACAGAAAGAAGGGCTGTCGAGCAATATGGTCTTTTCGATTACCATTCAGGGAGAAGAAGTGTGGTTCGGGACTTATGAAGGTGGAGCGACCCTCTATGACAGGTCGAAAAAGGTTTATAAACATTACACGACGAAAGGCGAACCTGCGATCAAGGTAGACGATGGAGACAGCATCCGTTGGAAGAACCACCTCGCCTACAACCATGTATCTGTCATTGTTCCGGATACGGACCGCATCTGGTTTGGAACCTATTTTTACGGATTTGGAGGTGGAGGGATATCCTACTACCATCCCCAGAAAAGCCCTCAGTGGAAAACATTTAACACCAATGACGGCCGGGCAAAAAAGGTCAATGCGATTGCTGTGGATGGAGAACTCCTCTGGGTAGGCTCCGAGAAAGGTTTCTCCCTTCTCGATAAAAAGACAGAGGGGTGGAAACAATTCTATTCGACCCGGGATGGCCTTTCTGGAAATTTTGTTAACTCCATTCTGATTGAGCCTGATTTCGTCTGGATGGCAACGAGCGGGGGGATCAGTCGGCTCCAAAAAATAAAGAGGACCTGGAAAAACTACTCGGAGAAAGAGGGGTTAACGGAGGTCGAGATCAAAGCCCTGGTAAAGGTTGGGCAACGGATCTGGGCAGGTGGGGTCGGAGGCAATCTCTTTGAGTATGACTCTGCCTCAGACCGATGGAAGAGGCTGGAGCCCACCGATTCTTTGAAGAATGGAGGAATTCAGTCCCTTGCGGTGACCAAGGAGAAGGTCATTGTCTGCAGGGATATTGGAGTGAGCCTTTACGATTTTCCAACGAGACAGTGGGAGTCTCTGACTACGGCGGATGGGCTCCTGAGCAACGATGTCTTCTATGCGGCAGAGGATAAGAATAGCATCTGGTTCGGAACGGATAAAGGAGCCTCGCGATTGATATTTAACCCATGAGGTCATTGCGGATTTCGCCCTGAACCATATCAGATTCAGGGCTGCTATGCACCCCACGTGGTGCATGGCGGATTTCGCCTGCCTGCCGAACCTGCCTTCGCCAAAACGCTATGTGCAGGCAGGCAAGTTCTTTGGCAGGCGGGGAATACGCCTGTCTGCCGGGAAGGCAGGGATTGCGGAGTTGAAATAATAAATCAACAAACAGTTGAGGAGGAAACCATTTCATGGATAAATCTCCAGGTAAAAAACTGACACGGAGACAATTCATTAAAGGAGCGACTGCTGCGGCAACGCTCCCTCTCTTTTCGAATACGCTTCCCTTTTATGGGTCGCTTGCCCATGCCACTGGAGAGGCAGATCTCGTGATTGCCAAAAGTGGAACGCCTTCCCAGCTCCTCCATGCCGCCATGGCTCCCCTGGGTGGAATGGGCCGATTTGTAAAAAAAGGGCAGAGGGTAGTGATCAAGGCAAACATTGCCTGGGCCAGGACACCGGAACAGGGCTGCACCAATAACCCTGAGCTCTTTTCATCCTTGATCAAGATGTGCTATGAGGCAGGGGCAAAGCGGGTGGCAGTTTGGGACCATACCTGCGACAACTATCAGTTTTGTTTTTCAAGATCTGGGCTAAAAGAAGCTGGACAGAAGGCAGGGGCTGATGTCCTCTCCGGCCATGGGAGGAATGTCTACAAGAAGGTTGAAATCCCGAAAGGGAAGAAACTGAAAACCGCAGAGGTCTTAAGAGATGTCCTCGAAACAGATGTTTTCATCAATCTCCCGATTCCCAAACAGCATTTTGCTACGGAACTCACCCTCGGGATGAAGAACCTGATCGGAATTGTGTGGGACATGGAGTTACTCCATAAGATAGACCTTCACCAGTGCATTGCCGATATTTCTACACTAAGAAAACCCGACCTGGTCATAGTTGATGCCATCAGAATCCTTACCACGAATGGCCCAAAGGGACCGGGGAAGACCGAAGATCCCGTCGAGGTGATCGCATCCACAGACATTGTGGCGGCGGATGCCTACTCCGCCTCGCTGTTTAAACATCCAAAGACCGGGAAACCTTTCAGGCCAGAGGAGGTCAAGTTTGTCAAACTGGCTTCTGATTTGGGGCTGGGCGAAATCGATCTCGCAAAAGTTCGAGTCAAGAAAGTCAGTGCGACATGACAAAGATAATCCCTTACCTGAGGAGGACGATTCAAGTCCTCTCCTTTCTCTTCCTTCTCTATCTGGTCATCAAGACCGCTTTTCCGATGGAGATAAGGATTCCGGTCGATCTCTATCTTAGACTTGATCCCTTCATTGGAATCATTACGGTACTGACTAAGAAAGATGTGATCCTGAGGATGCTTCCTGCCTTCGGGGTGCTCCTCCTTGTGATGATCTTCGGAAACTTCTTCTGCGGATGGTTCTGCCCCATGGGAGCGGTCATCGACTTCTTCGATCGACTCCTCTTCCGGGAAAAGAAGCGGGCTAAAGCGTTCGACGATCAACCCCTCAGGAGGTTTCGCTACGGAGTCTTCATCTTCTCCATCATTGCGGGCCTCATGGCTTTCCAGGTGATGTACCTTCTCGATCCCATCAGTCTGCTTACGAGGACCCTGATTATCTCCTTTTACCCTCCTGCGATCTATATCTTTAATCATCTTCTCCCGCAGGTTCAGAGCTTCCTTCCAAAGAATCCTTTCTTCATGTCGAACATCCCCTTGCCCGTCTTTAAGGTCAATCTCTTCATCTTCATCTTTTTCGTCGGCATATTGGCCCTCGGAGTGATCCAGAAGAGGTTCTGGTGTCGTTATCTCTGCCCCCTCGGGACTCTTTTATCGGTTTTCTCCCGTCTCCGGATTCTCAAACGATCCGTCACCGATGATTGCACTGACTGTCAGAAGTGTGTGAAGGAGTGTCCTGTGGGAGCTATCCCTGAAAGGGCTCCTAAAAACTACCACCAACAGGACTGCATCTCCTGTTTCAAATGCCTCGAATGTCCACCCCGTGTTGTCTCATTTCGATGGGGAATTCCAGGTTGGAAAATCGAAGAGGGGGTCAGTCTCTCAAGGAGGTATGTCCTGGGATCAATCGCTTTTGGTTCTGTTTCCGCCCTGATGATTAAGACCAATCCGCTCCAGAGTGAAAGCGGTTTGAAGAATAATCGGCTGATCCGTCCCCCGGGATCCCTGCCGGAAGAAGAGTTTGTCTCCGTCTGCACAGGTTGCGGGGAGTGCCTGAAAGTCTGTCCGAACAATGCCCTTCAATCGACATTTTTAGAAGCGGGTCTATCAGGGCTCTATACGCCCAGGCTGGTTTCCCGGGTCGGATATTGTGAAGAGTTCTGCAATTTTTGCGGAAGGGTTTGCCCCACCGAAGCGATTCGGCCTCTCTCCCTCGAGGAAAAACGACTCATCCAGATGGGAGTCGCCCATATCGACAAGACCCGGTGCATTGCCTGGGATACGGAAAAGATCTGCCTTGTCTGTAATGAGCAGTGTTCCTACCAAGCGATTGTGGGTGACGAGAAAAAACGTCCCATTGTGAAAGAGGAAAAATGCACGGGTTGCGGCATCTGCGAGAACAAATGCCCGGTCGATGGAGAATCCGCCATCATCGTCTATTCTTCTGGTGTGCAAAAGAAACTCAAACCCGAAAATTCAAACAACAAAGGCTAACAAACTTTTTCACTTTCCTGTCATTCCTGCGAAAGCAGGAATCCATAAGTTTTTGAGATTACCGGACTCCCGCCGGAGTTTACCCCGTACTTGTTACGGGGCGGGAGTGACAAATTGGGAATTATTAGAGGTTCCCTTAAGCGTAAGAAAGGTTTTTTCAGCAGCCATTCAGTAGATCATGGCTTATTGTTCATCTATTCTATTCTTTTTTAGATATCCGGAGTAGATATGTATAGATGCCCCTGGCGGACAACCAATGAAATCTATCTCAGGTACCACGATGAAGAGTGGGGAACTCCGGTCCATGATGAGAATCGGCATTTTGAGTTCTTAGTGCTCGAATCTGCCCAGGCCGGTTTAAGCTGGTCTACCATCCTCATGAAAAGAGAAAATTATCGAAAAGCCTATGATCATTTCGATCCTGTTAAGGTTTCAAAGTACAATGATCAAAAGATAAGAAAATTATTGTCCAATGCCGGAATCGTAAGGAATCGGAGAAAAATTGAGGCTTCAATCAATAACGCTAAATGTTTTCTTGCCATTCAAAAAGAATTCGGCAGCTTCGATCGATATATCTGGGGCTTCGTGAATAACAAACCCATCATCAACCGCTGGAAAAAAATCTCTGAAATACCCGCCCGGACTTCGCTATCGGATCAAATCGGTAAGGATTTGATCCATCGAGGCTTCCGATTCATAGGTTCGACGATCATTTATGCCCATCTTCAAGCCATCGGCATTGTCAATGACCATATTGTTACCTGTTTCAGATATAAGGAGCTTTGCTCCGAATACAGGCGAAACAGGAAAGAATGACTCCTTTTACCCCATTAGAAATCTAACCCCGCTAAAATTTCTAACGGGGTTTACCCTCCTTTTCCCTTTCTTCTTTTTTGTTGTAAAATGATTGCATGAACCGATTCAAGCTCATCTCCGAATATAAACCAAAAGGCGATCAACCACAGGCCATCGAGAAATTGAGCAGGGCTGTTTTGAAAGGAGTCCCATACCAGGTCCTTCTGGGCGTGACCGGCTCGGGCAAGACCTTCACCATGGCCAATGTGATCGAAAAGGTCCAGAAACCCGCGCTGGTCATCTCCCATAACAAGACGCTTGCGGCACAGCTTTATGGTGAATTCAAAGAACTTTTTCCGGAGAATGCTGTTGAGTTTTTTGTCAGTTATTACGACTATTACCAGCCCGAAGCCTACATTCCTTCGACCGATACCTATATCGAGAAGGACACGCAGATCAACGAAAAGATCGATAAGATGCGGCACTCCGCCACCCGCTCCCTTCTTGAAAGAAACGATGTCATCATTGTCGCCAGCGTCTCCTGCATCTACGGGTTGGGATCCCCCGAAGCCTACCATGGGATGCTCCTCTATCTGGAGAGGGAGATGGCTATTTCACGGGAGGAGATCCTTTCAAAACTGGTGGATATTCAGTATGAACGAAATGACATTGATTTTCATCGGGGGACATTCCGGGTTCGTGGCGATGTGATTGAGGTCTTTCCTGCCCATGAGGAAAACCGGGCGATCCGCATCGAGCTTTTCGGAGACGAAGTGGAGGCCCTCTCTGAGATCGATCCTTTAAGGGGAAAGGTCCTCCAGCCCCTGGAAAAGGTTCCCATCTATCCGGGAAGCCATTATGTTACTCCTCCGGATCGGCTCCGGACAGCCATTCAGAACATCAAGGAAGAGTTGAAGGAAAGAGTGGTCTGGTTAAAATCGCAAAACCTATTATTAGAAGCCCAGAGGCTGGAGCAGAGGACAAACTTCGATCTCGAGATGCTTCGGGAACTAGGTTACTGCCAGGGAATTGAAAATTATTCTCGCCATCTCACAGGAAGAGAGGCTGGCCAACCTCCTCCTGTCCTGCTCGATTACTTTCCGGAGGATTTCCTTCTATTCATCGATGAAAGCCATGTGACCATCCCTCAATTGATTGGGATGTACAGGGGAGACCGGTCGCGGAAAGAGACGTTGGTGAATTACGGATTCCGTCTTCCTTCGGCGCTGGACAACCGGCCACTGATGTTCGAGGAGTTTGAGAAGCGTGTCAATCAAGTGGTGTACGTCTCTGCCACTCCAAGTGATTACGAGATGAAAAAAAGCAAGGGGGGAGTGGTGGAGCAGATCATCCGTCCGACCGGACTGAGCGATCCTCTTCTTGAAGTTAAATCGGCGAAGAATCAAGTTGATGATCTTTTGGAGGAGATCCGGAAGAGGGTCAAGAGAAAGGAGAGGGTGCTTGTTACCACCCTTACCAAACGGATGGCAGAAGATCTGACCGAATATTATGCAGATCTGGGAGTCCAGGTGAAATATCTTCATTCGGATATCGACACACTTGACCGGGTGGAGATCATCAGAGAGCTTCGCCTGGGGGAATTTGATGTTCTCATCGGGATCAACCTTCTTAGAGAGGGTCTTGACCTTCCGGAGGTCTCCCTGGTGGCCATCCTGGATGCGGACAAGGAGGGTTTCCTTCGATCTGAGAAGTCCTTAATCCAGACCTTTGGCCGGGCCGCAAGAAATATAAATGGCCAGGTGATTCTTTACGCAGATAAGATGACAGGCGCGATGGATCAGGCCATCTTAGAGACGAACCGGAGAAGGAAGATACAAGAAGAGTATAACAGCAGATATAAGATCACTCCGCAGAGTGTCAAAAAATCAGTTCGAAATATATTGGGTTCGATCTATGAGGCGGACTATTTCACTGTTCCTGCTGTTTCGGATATCAAAGAAGAATATGTTCCTGTCAAAGATATCCCGCAGATGATTCAGAAGTTGAAAAAAGGGATGAAGGAGGCAGCAAGCCGTTTAGAGTTTGAGCGTGCGGCAGAGCTGAGGGACAGGATTCAAAGACTTGAAGAGATGGAATTGGAGATGAGATAGAGTCCGGAAGAAAGAATGCAGAAAGCAGTAGGCAGAATGCAGAAGAAAATTCAAAACTTTATAAACCTTTTAGAACAAAAAATTGGACACCTTCCCACTCAACCTGGTGTCTATTTGTTTAAAGACAGGCAAGGGACAATCCTCTATGTGGGGAAGGCAGGGAATATCAGGCACCGGGTTAGGTCCTATTTCCAAAAGCCCTCTGAGAAGGGTACGAAGACCTCTGTGATGTTAGAGAAGGTGGCGGATATCGAAACCATCGTGACCAATACGGAGAAGGAGGCCCTGATCCTGGAGGACAACCTCGTCAAGGAACATCATCCCAGATACAATGTAAAACTGAGGGATGACAAACGGTATCCCTGTCTCAGACTCTCTGTCGAAGAAGAGTTTCCAACCCTCAGCATTGTGAGAAAGATTAAGAAGGATCGATCCCTTTACTTCGGTCCTTATTCCTCGGCGACCTCACTGAGGGAGACGTTGAAACTGATCCGGAGAATCTTTCCCATTCGCACCTGCCACCATACCAAATTCTCAAATCGCATGAGACCCTGTATCAATTATGAGATGGAACGTTGTTCTGGACCCTGTTGCGGGAAGATCGATCCGGTTCAGTACAGGGAAATCATCCGTCAGACAAGGATGTTTCTCGAAGGTAAGAACAGAGATCTCCTCGCGAGATTGAAGAAGAAGATGGATAAGGAGTCGGAACAGCTCCATTTTGAGAGGGCTGCCAGGAGCCGCGATCAGATCGAGCATATCAAAAAGGTGATTGAGAAACAGAAAATCGTTTCCCGTGACTTCGTTGATCAGGATGTGATCGGGTTTCATCGAGAGGATCATACTGTTGTCATCCATCCCCTTTTTGTCAGAGCAGGAAAACTCCAGGGAGGAAGAGGGTTTACTGTTCCCTCCATGGGTCTTCCTGACGAAGAGGTTCTTTCTTCCTTTCTCCGGCAGTACTATCGCGAAGATCGATTCATCCCGGAACGGATTTTGATCCCGAAATCCATCCCCGAACAGGGCCTCGCAGAGGAATGGTTGACGGAGATGAAAGGGAAAAGAGTCTGGATCCTGGTTCCCCAGAAGGGGGATAAGAAGGAACTTCTCCAGATGGCCTGTGATAATGCCGAGAAGTTTCTTATTGCAAAAACTGATTATGAAGAGGAGAGGGAGAAACTCCTTGAAGCCCTGAAAGAAAGACTCAACCTCAACAGAACCCCTAAAAGGATTGAGGCTTTCGATATTTCCAATATCCAGGGTGGTGATGCAGTGGGATCGATGATTTCCTTTGAAGGTGGGGAACCCACCAAAGAGCGATACCGACATTTCAGGATCAAGACCGTGGAGGGAGCGGACGATTACGGGATGATGTATGAAGTGCTCCTCCGTCGCTATCGAAGGGCTGTTGAAGAGAATGATCTTCCTGATATGGTCTTACTGGACGGGGGGAGAGGACATCTCAATGTGGCGCAGGAGGTGTTTAAGGAACTGGGGATCAAAGGGGTTGATCTCCTCAGTCTGGCTAAAGCGAGAAGGGGAGGGGACCGCCGTTTTCACATTGAAACGTCAGGCGAAAAGATCTTCCATCCCCAATATAAGGAGCCGATCATTTTGGGGAAACAGTCTCCACTCCTCCACTTTCTCGACCGGATCCGTGACGAAGCCCACCGCTTTGCCATCACCTATCATAAGAAGGTGAGGAAGAGGGGGACCATACGGTCCGTCCTGGAAGAGATTCCAGGGATAGGGAAAGTGAGGCAGAGGAAGTTGCTAAGATTCTTTGGAAGCGCAGAAAAAATTAAAGAAGCCACAGTTGAAGAGTTGAGCAAAGCCCTAACAATGAATTATAAACTAGCCCGGAAAATCCATCAATTTTTTTATCCTTAACTGACCAGGAGAATCATCAATAACCCCACACCGAAGCAGTAATAGGAAAAATAGGATAGTCCTCCAGCCTTGATCAGTCTCATCAGAAAGGCCAAAGCGATCGTCCCTATCACAAAAGCGGTCGCAATACCGATCAGGACCGTCGCTATATCCGGGGCTGAATCCATTTTTTTGAATTCCAATAGAGTGGCGCCCAGGATGGCTGGGATTGATAGGAGAAAGGAGAATCTTCCAGCCAGTTCCCGGTTCAGGCCGCAGAAAAGGCCCATGGAGATGGTAGCTCCGGACCGGGAAATTCCGGGGATAATGGCGATTCCCTGAGCGATACCGATGAGGATGGCATCGATCCATTTCATCTTTTCTAAGGACCTGTCTTCCCTCTTGACCCACCGGGTCAGATAGAGGATCGAACCTGTTATCAGAAGCATTCCCCCCACGATTTTAGGCTTAGAGAAGAGGGATTCAAACCAGTCCTTGAAGAGGAGTCCCATCAGACCCGTGGGAATAGTGGCAACGAGAATCCAGAAGAAGAATTTTATTCCTTCCTCATTTTTTCTTTTTCCAGTAAGCATTGATCCTATCCCACGAATGATGCCACTGATATCCCTCCTGAAATAGACTATTACTGCAAGGAGGGTTCCGAAGTGGAGCATCACATCAAAGAAGAGTTGGGGTTCTTCCATCCCGAAGAGGGATTGGAAGAAGACGAGGTGGCCGGAACTGCTGACTGGCAGGAATTCGGTCAGCCCCTGAACAATTCCGAGAAAGATGGCCTGTAAAGAAGTAATTTTTCCTCCTTACCATCCCCCCCTCTCCTTTGGGGGAGAGGGATAGGGAGAGGGATAGAGTGAGGGGGATGAATTTCGTGTTTCGGATTTAGAATTTTTTTTCTAAAACAGATACTGCCAATTTAACCTTATCTTCGACCAATTTTTTAATCTCCTGGAGCCGTTTTTCACTCAGGGCTTCGAATCGAAGCACCAGTACCGGTTGAGTATTGGAAGCCCTGACCAGCCCCCAGCCATCTCCGAACTGAGCCCTCACTCCATCAACATCGATGATCGGGTGGTCCTTTCTCAGTTCTTCTTTCACCTTTTCCACCACCTTAAATTTGATCTCGTCCGGGCAATCGACCCGAATCTCCGGAGTAATGAAGGTTTTCGGAACATCTTCGAGAAGCTGGGACAGCTTCCTCTCCGTTCTCGAAAGGAGTTCGAGAAGCCTGCATGATGCATAGATGGCATCGTCATAACCAAAATAACGATCGGCAAAGAAGATGTGCCCGCTCATCTCCCCCCCCAGAACGGCCTTTTCTTCCTTCATTTTCTCTTTGATCAGGGAATGACCTGTTCTCCACATGATGGCCTTTCCGCCATGTTTTTCAATGTCGGTAAACAGATTCTGGGAGCATTTGACCTCGGCAACGAAAGTCGCCCCTTTTTGATTTCTCAGTATCTCCCTGGCAAAAAGAATCATCAGTTGGTCGCCCCAGATGATATTCCCCTTCTCATCCACCACGCCGATCCGATCCGCATCGCCATCATAACCGATTCCAACATCCGCCCGGCTTTTTAATACCAGGTCGATGAGATTTTTCAAATTGTCAGGAACAGTTGGATCGGGAAAATGATTGGGAAACCGGCCATCGATCTCGCAATAGAGTTCTTCCAACTCGCACCCCAGGTCCCTGAGGAGCGGCCCGGCGACTACTCCACCAGTTCCATTCCCTGCGTCGATGACGACCTTCAACTTCTTTTCAAAGTGGATATTCTTCTTAATATAATCCTGATAGGGACGGATGACCTCGGCTTCTGAAAGATTTCCCCTGCCGGTGACGAAGTCACCCTTCTGAACCAGTCGACCCAGATTCTGTATCTCTTCTCCAAAGATGGTGCTTTTTCCCACAGAGACCTTGAAGCCGTTGAACTCAGGCGGGTTATGGCTGCCTGTCACCATAATCCCTCCATCCTTATTCAGGTGGAAGAGGGAGAAGTAGTAGACTGGCGTGGGACAGACCCCGATATTCACCACATTACATCCGGTTGACACCAGACCCTCGATCAGCGCTTCACTGAAGGCTTTTGAGCTGAGCCTTCCGTCCCTTCCGACAACGAGCGATTTTTTGCCCAACCCAGCCATATGAGTTCCGAATCCTTTGCCCAGCTGCCGGACGATATCGGGTGTCAGGTCCTTATCCACCACTCCCCGGATATCATATTCTCTGTAGATCTGGGGGTTAATCCACATAAGCCCTCCATTCCATTCGTATCATTCGATAATTTAATAATTATCTTATTTTTTCCAAACAATCAACCGTTTCGAGTTGACAATTTCGATTTTTTGACTTTTTAGAGTGAATGGGCTAAATTACGAACACTGAGGAATCATTCTATGGAAATCAAAGCCATTCGTGGTTTCAACGACATCCTTCCTGATGAGATCGGGAAGTGGCAGTTTGTTGAAAGAACAGCCCGAGAGGTATTTGAAGGGTTTGGTTTTTCAGAGATTCGAATTCCTATCGCCGAACGGACAGAGCTTTTCTCCCGAGGCATCGGCGAGGCTACTGACATTGTTGAGAAGGAGATGTATTCCTTTATTGACAAAAGCGGTAACTCCCTGACTCTCCGTCCCGAAGCCACAGCCTCAATGGCCAGAGCCTATTTAGAACATAAACTCTACACCTTCGACCCTGTAGCAAAACTCTATTGTATCGGTCCGATGTTCCGGTATGAAAGGCCCCAGAAAGGCCGCTACCGACAGTTCTATCAGATTGATGCTGAGGTTTTCGGTGTGGGAAATCCCATGGTGGATGCTGAAGTCATCCTCATGCTCATCCATTTTCTGAAAAGGGTGGGTCTCGAAAAACTTGAGCTTCAGATTAATTCTTTAGGATGCCGCGATTGTCGGCCACAGTATCGGGGAGGATTAAAGGCTTTTTTAGCGAAAAAATCTTTTCAACTGTGTGAGGATTGTCAGAGGAGACTACAGACCAATCCCCTCCGCATCTTTGACTGCAAGGTCGAGACCTGTCAGGAAGCCATTACAGGTGCCCCGAAAGTGATGGACTTCCTCTGCGACGAATGCCAGAACCATTTCGGCAGGGTAAAAGAGTATCTTTCGATGGCAGGCCTTGATTATGTTTTGAATCCGGGAATGGTCCGGGGACTGGATTATTACACCCGGACCGCTTTTGAGGTGGTTTCTTATGATCTCGGCTCCCAGAACGCCGTCACCGGCGGGGGGAGGTACGACAACCTCTTTCAGGAGATCGGGGGTCTTGATGTTCCGGGAATCGGGTTTGCCATCGGTATGGAGAGACTGATTTCCCTGCTGCCCAAAGATAAGGAATTTATCCGGTATCCCGATCTCTTCATCGCCGCCCCCGGCAAGGAGACTCATAAGGAGGCCTACCGGCTGGCTAATCAGCTCCACGTCGAAGGGATCAGGGCCGAGTTTGACTACGAGGGAAAAAGCCTGAAGAGCCAGATGAGGCGGGCGGATAAATTGAAAGCTCGATATGTCCTTATCCTGGGCGAGGAAGAATTGGAAAAGGGCAGGGTGGTCCTGAGAAATATGGAGGACAAATCCCAGGAAGAAATCCCTATGAAAGATCTTTTGATTACCCTTAAGGCAAAGATCCTTCGAGATTGATCGATTTGTTTTTTAATGATATATTTTTTTGTATTAATTCCGAAATCCGCAATCCGAATTCCGCATTCAAAAAATGGGGGATCGTTCAATGGTAGGACAACGGACTCTGACTCCGTGAATCTAGGTTCAAATCCTGGTCCCCCAGCCATAAAAATAAAAAAGGGTCTGGCGAAATTGGCCAGCCCCTTTTTTATTTTTAGCCCTTTGAGATATGTGACAACTTTACCACCTATAAATCCGTATAAATTCACCTGATAACTCCAAATTTCTATGTAAAATGGAATTAAGCATTCCAGTTTTCATCAAGCTGCCCAAAACCAAAAAAAGAAGGGGAGGTCTATAAAATATGAATCTCCACCTGTAGCTTTTGTTATAGGGTAATCATTTTTATTATTTTATGGAGGTTAGTCCTACTACGGGCAACGATTAACCAATCAGTGGGTTTTTGACGGTTAGCCCTGGAAAGCGGCCAAAATCCCGATCGATGGTCCATAGCTCACTCACCCCGTGTTGCTGGCACAAAGCGGCTATCCTTGCATCGTGCACCTGGGGACCAGATACCCTTCCAGACTGAAGCATAGACCGAAGCTGTTGCCAGTAATCCTCGGATTCTGAAAGAAGAACAAGGCTCGGGGATTCAAGCCAGGCTTCCACCTGGTCAAGGGCTTTTTCGAGAGGTGTTGGGGGAGTATAAATCCGGGGATGTGTCACAATGGCGAGAAATTCGTGAATGCATGGCCATGGGATGGCCCATGGACCTTGCCCTTCCGCCAGTTCGACTATACGGGCATAGGCAGCGTCATACCAAGGGGAGTCTTCACGATGTGCATAGACCAGAAGGTTGCTGTCAACAGCAATCATCCGCCTCGCCCTTCATAGCTAAGTTCGCGAATTCGATCCCAAGAAGCATCCGCAAGGTGAGGCTGAATACCATTGCCCTTGAATGTGGCCTTTCGAAGACGGAAACCGCTGCGCTGCCTTCGATCGGAGATAATCCGGCGAAGCCCCTCTTCGACAAGGGCCTTAAAGGTGGTCCGCTCCAGGTGGGCTAACTTGCGCGCCTCTTCAAAAAGGCTATTTGGTATCTGTATGGATGTCTTCATATATCTATATATATTGCACGATATACCAAGATGTCAAGAATTATTTTGAGATATGGGATTTAAATTTTAGCTCTTGCCCTGCACCATTTTGATGTGTTTGGATTGATCCTATATTGGCTATTTCTTTTCTTGGCCAGCCACTTTAGCCCAGGAGTCGCGGAGAGTGACGATCTTATTGAAGACAAGTCTCCCAGGGGAAGAATCTTTTGAATCTACACAGAAATAGCCGAGCCTTTCGAACTGGTATCGGCTTCCCGGTGCAGCACCTTTCAGGCTCGACTCCAATCGGCATGAATCAATCCTTTCGGACGATTTCGGGTTCAGAAATTTCGTAAAATCACCCTCTTCACCCAATGGATTGGCGACCCTAAAAAGCCGGTCATAAAGCCGCACTTCCCCAGGAACCGAATGGTCAGCTGAGACCCAATGGATGGTTGCATCCACCTTACGGCCATCCGGCGCAAACCCGCTTCGTGTCTCCGGGTCATAGGTGCAATGGATCTCGACCACCTCGCCGGTGTTCGGATCTTTCACCACACTCACACATTTTATAAAATATCCATAACGTAGACGGACTTCCCTGCCGATAGCCAGTCGGAAAAACTTCTTGGGCGGATTCTCCATAAAATCTTCCTGTTCAATATATAAAGTTCGGGAGAAGGGGACTTTCCTGGAACCCAACCCTGGATTCTGCGGATGATAAGGGGAGTCGAATTCTTCCACCCGGCCTTCCGGGTAGTTGTCAATCACCAGGCGGAGGGGCCGTAGTACCCCCAGGACTCGCGGTGCCCGTTCATTCAAATCTTCCCGAACACAATGCTCGAGGAGAGCCATATCGATGAGACTATCATTTTTAGCCATACCGATCCGATCACAGAAATTCCGGATCGCCTCTGGAGTATAGCCCCGCCTTCTCATCCCCGCGATGGTTGGCATTCGCGGATCATCCCAGCCCGTCACGCTCCCTTTCCCCACCAATTCGATCAGCCTCCGTTTGCTGAGAAGGGTGTAGCTGAGGTTGAGCCGGGCAAATTCGATTTGCTGGGGGTGACACTTCACATCCAATTTATCCAGAATCCAATCATACAAGGGACGATTATTTTCAAACTCCAGGGTGCAAATCGAATGAGTGATCTTTTCGATGGAATCCGAAAGGCAGTGGGCGAAGTCGTACATCGGGTAAATGCACCATTGCACCCCTGTCCGGTAGTGAGTTGCTCGCTTGATGCGGTAGAGGACCGGATCTCGCATGGTGATGTTTGGGGAAGCCATATCGATTTTGGCCCGGAGGACATGGGCCCCATCCTCAAATTCCCCTGCCCGCATCCGTTCAAATAAGTCTAAATTCTCCTCGGTGGAGCGGTTCCGATAAGGGCTCTCTTTGCCAGGCTCGGTCAAGGTGCCGCGGTACTCCCTGATCTCATCGGCACTCAGACTGCAGACATAAGCATTGCCGTTTTTAATCAGCTGGACCGCAAATTGATAGAGTTGCTCAAAGTAGTCGGAGGCATAGAAGAGGCGATCTTCCCAGTCGAAGCCCAGCCAGCGGACGTCGTTGATGATCGATTCAACATATTCAAGGGATTCACCACTCGGGTCCGTATCATCCATCCGTAAATTGCAGGTGCCATCGTATTGTGCGGCGATGCCGAAATTGAGGCAGACGGATTTCGCATGCCCGACATGAAGGTATCCATTTGGCTCGGGCGGGAATCGGGTAGCCACACAGCCCTGGAACCTGTTCGTTCTCGAGTGTTCTTCGATGATCTCCCTTATAAAATCCGATGGGGGTGAGGATTGGATTTGAGCCATAGATTCCGTTCCTTTCTCTTTTCTGAAGTTGAGAGGATCCTCATCTTTCTTTCAGGATTTCATCTATTTTACAACAAAATTCGATTTTTTCCTAAAGTGGCCTTTTGTTTTTCTTTCATTTGATTACAGTTTAGTTTTTTGATATGATACTATTTACGATATAATGTCTCGGTGAAATACGATCTTAGGGGGAATCATGGAAACGGTCAAGGAATTCATTCTTAAATATTTCGAGAAGATTCTTGTCGTCCTTATTCTAATGGTTGCCTTCATCGGAACCTATCTTTTTGAAGAGAAGTCGATTGTTCTCAATTTCTACTACCTCCCCGTTATCGGTTCAGGATACTTCCTGGGAAGACGGTTAGGCGTCCTCACCGCCGTCTTCTCCATTCTTATGGTTGTCATCTCCGCATTAATTTTTCCGAACGAGTTCTTCGGGAAACAGGATCTTTTCAAAAGCGTTGCGCAGATTTTATCATGGGGTGGGTTTCTTATTCTGTCGAGCATTGCGGTGGGAACGCTTTATGAACAGAGCGAACGCCGCATGAAAGACCTAAAAAATGCTTATATCGGGATTTTGGAAATTCTCTCCAAATATCTCGAATCCACGGATCGTTATACCAAAGGCCATTCGGTCCGGGTCTCGGAATTGGCCATGGAGATCGGGATAGCGATGGAGTTGCCACGGACAGAAGTGGAGAATGTTCGTGTGGCGGGTTTACTTCATGATATCGGAAAGGTTGAAATCAGCGGCGAGATCCTCCGCAAAGCAGCCCAATTAACAACGGAGGAACGGGACCTTGTCGATGAGCATACGGTAAAAGGTGCATACCTCCTCACTTCCGTGGGTTCGGTCCTTAAAGAGGTCGTCCCCATTGTTGTTGCACACCATAAGTATTTCACGGATGCTATTGGGGAAACGGAAAAGAAGGTCGCGGAGGTCCCTTTAGGCGCCCGTATCATATCCGTGGCAGATGCCTTTGATGCGATGACAAGTGACCGGCCTTATCGCAAGGGGATGTCTCCCTGGGAGGCGATGGAAGAGATCATCAAGAATGCAGGTAAGCAGTTCGATCCCGTTGTGGTCGAGGCCTTCAAACATGTCGTCAGGGAAAGGATTGAAAAGATCTGAATTTTTAAAATCGGATAACTTACCCGAGAACCCTTTTTCCTCCATAGTCAAGCAATCATCTTCTTCTATGATTCGAAGACGGGGAAGCGGGTTTCCATCTCAGGCGAATTCAGGAAATTATTGTGAGAGCTTTTAAAAAGGCTTTGCGCTCTCTTGATTACTCACCTGCCTGCCGCAGGCAGGGATTCCAAAAAATGATTCCAGAGATTTCTATGCTTTTTCAGAAATCTTATTATAGAGCTCCCTCACTTTCCAGAATGATTCTCGCATCGACGGCGAGGGCGCCTTTTTTGTAAGCGATGATGGGGTTGATCTCGAGCTCTTTGATCTCCGGGTTTTCCTCCATCACTCTGGATATTTTCAGAATGATCTCTGTTAAAGCCGGAATATCAACCGATTCCTTGCCCCGGTAACCCTGCAGCAACGGATATCCTTTTATCTCTTCGATCATCTCCAGAGCGTCTTTTTGACCTAATGGGATAATCCTGAAAGAGACATCTTTGAGGACCTCCACAAAAATTCCACCCAGGCCAAACATGATGACCGGCCCGAATTGGGGATCTTTGCTCGTGCCCACAATCACCTCTGTACCAGGCTTCGCCATTTTTTGCACGGATACTCCCTGGATGGACGCCGAAGGATTTTTTTCTTGCACGCCATCCATGATTTCCCGGTAAGCCGCTCTGACCTCGGAGGCATTATTCAGGGAGAGCCTCACGCCACCTGAATCACTCTTGTGGACGATATCCGGAGAAGCGATCTTTAATGCCACAGGAAAACCCATCTTCTGGCTTAACAGGACGGACTCCTTCAGGGTTCTGGCCAGTCTCGTCTCGATAACGGGAATCCCTGTCTGTTTAAGGAACTTTTTGGATTCGAATTCGGTCAGGATCAGTCTTCCCTCTCTTTTCAATTGCACGATCGTTGCGGGCTTCTTCATCGATTTCCTCCCTTTGTCTTCGCATATTGGCTCGCCTTTCCCAGCGCTTTAATGGCCATCTCAATATCCGGGAATACCGGAAAACCCATATCCTCCAGTTGGCAGGTCATTTCGTTGACATAGTGAACCCTCGGCCCATAGATCCATGAGGCGATCGGTTTAGGATTCCCCTGAAATCCCCTGTAGATTTTTAGATATTCCTCCACGAATTCGCCGGAAGGGCCTGTCCAGATGACATTAAAGATAGAGTCGATGCAAGGATCGATGGCCACGGTCTTCAGGATTTCAGAATAGATGGACATATAATTATTGACCACGGCCATCGGTGGCCCAATATCGACGATTCTCTTTCCAAGACCCGGGAAGATGGCATCCAATTTTTTTCTCGTTCGAGGAGATAATAAGGGAACAAAAAGACCGTATTTCGCTCCTTCGTCAATGGCCAGAACCCCCACCCCGCCGGTGAAGGTGATGATCCCCAGTCGATTCCCTTTGGGCAGGGGTTGATAGGCAAAGATTTTTGGCAATTCAAATAACTCCCGAAAGCTTTCCAGCCGGATTATTCCGGACTGTTTGCAAGCTGCATCAAAGATCCGATCATTTAGGGCAAGGGAGCCGGTGTGAGAAGCAGAGACGCGGGCTCCTTGTTCTGTTCTGCCCGATTTTAAGATGAGGATCGGTTTCTTTGAGTTCACCCTTTTTGAAACCTTCAGAAATCTTTGGCCGTCTTTAATACTTTCAAGATAAAGGGCGATCGTTTTTGTGGCCGGATCGCTTTCGAGGTATTCCATCATATCGCATTCATCCACATCGGCCTTATTCCCGAAATCACATAACTTGCTGACCCCGTAATGAAGATCGCCGTAGGGAAAGGCCTGGGGATTGACCATTCCTGTCTGCGCGCAGATGGCTATGGGCCCTTCCTTTACCTTTTCGTATCCCATTTCATAGGGGTTGGGGATGAGGCCTTTTTTTGGATTTGCAATGCCTGCGGTATTCGGTCCGATAATGCGAATCCCTGTCTGCCTGGCGATCTCAATAATCTCTCTTTGCAGTTTGGCTCCTTCCTCATCTCTTTCTGCAAACCCATCCGAGACGACAACCACGGCCCTGATCCCTTTCTCACCGCATTCTCTCAAGACTCCCGGAACAGCCCGGCAACCGATAATGATGAGCGCCAAATCTATTTTCCCGGGGACATCTTTGATGGAGGCGTAGACCTTTTTTCCCAGGACTTCCCTGTAGGAAGGGTTGACAGGATAAATTTTGCCTGTAAATCCGGCCTTCAATAAGGTCTTCACCACCACATAACCACCAAAGTAACCTTCTTTTAATGATCCAATAACAGCAATACTCTGGGGATCGAAAAAGGGGTTGAGACCGCACAGCTCCGGATTTCTATTTGCCATTTAGATTCTCCTTAAGATGACTGCAACCTCTGGCGATGGAACCTATTTAAATTAACCATTTCAGCAGACGATTTCAAATCTTTTTTCAAATCTTTTTTTATTGACAACCCACTCCCCCCCAAGTAATTTTATCGGAGGGGGAATCGTTCCCTTATGGAAAAGGAAAACACTTTTCACTTTGGCTGGGTTATTGTTGGCGTTTGCTTCATCATCTTAGCCCTCGTTTTTGGGATCTGGTATGCCTTTTCGGTTTTCTTCGTGGCTCTTTTGAAAGAGTTTGGCTGGAGCCGTTCGGTGGGCGCCGGCGCCTTCTCCTTTTTTATCATCGTGAGCAGTTTGATCAGTCCCTTTGCAGGAAGCATGGTCTATTCCATCGGTCCGAAAAAGGTGATCATCATTGGATCGCTGATTTTAGGAATAGGGCTCGCCCTTTGCAGTCTGGTTCAGACCTGGTGGCAATTTTATCTTTTTTTCAGTGTCATCACTGCGGTGGGATTGGGCGCCGCCGGATGGGTGCCCAATATCACGATCGTACAGTCCTGGTTTAAGGAGAAGAGGGGATTGGCGATGGGCATCATTTCCTCCGGAATAGGGGTTGGAATTTTGGTCTGTGTCCCTTCCGTACAATATCTCATCACCCGTGTGGGATGGAGGATGACCTATCGCATCATGGCGATCTTTATTCCCGTTATCGTCATCTCCATGGCCATTGCGTTTTTAAAAAGACCTCCCAAAACTATTTCAGATCCTCTCCTTGAGGTAAGGAGTGCACACACGGTCATTAAAGATCCATTCATTGTCGATGAAAAATGGGCTTCACAGACATGGACAGTTCGACAGGCGATCCGAACGAAACCGTTCTGGCTTTTGGGCATTTCCTTCTTTTCGGGCAACTTGATTACTCAAGCCATCTTCACCCATCAGGTGGCTTTCTTCGTGGATCATGATTTGGAGGCCCTTTTTGCTTCTTATATCGTGGGTATTGTAGGCATCGTGAGCCTGGGGAGTAAAATTCTTTGGGGGGTCTTGTCAGACAGGATCGGACGGGAAATAACTTTTACCATCGGGATCACCTTTTCAATATTAGGGATAATCTTTCTTATCCTATTCCATTTTTTCCCTTCAGCCGCTCTGACATACTTTTATTCCGTCTCATTTGGTATGGGATATGCGGTGACGGCGGCCCTTCCTCCCCTGATTGCCGCTGATTTTTTTGAGGGGCGGAGCTATGGGAGTATCTTTGGGACGCTCATGATATTTGTGGGAGCAGGAGGGGCGTTTGGGGCATGGTTGGCAGGTTTTGTCTATGACCTGATGGGAAGTTATGTCCCGGTTTTTATTGCGATGATCCTCTGTGCCCTCTTGGCCTGTCTTAACATCTGGAGGGCAGCCCCCCGGAAGATCAGGAGGGTCCCGGGGAAGGTGCGACTGGATGGAGGGTTAATCTAAAATCCGGACTTCGAGGAAGAGATCTCCTCGATGACCATCCCTGTCCACCCGGCCCAAGCCTTTCAGACGCAATCGCGTTCCTTCCCGAACGTCCGGCGGAATCGTTACCCATATATTCCTCTTCTTCAATTTTTGGGGGATAGCGATCAACTTCCGGGCTCCCTGAAGGGCTTCCTTTGGTGTGATCCTGATCTCTCCGTAAAGATCTAATTCTTCCGGAAGGGACTGAGGCGAGATGGACTGAAGGCGAGGCGTGGCCTTCCTATCGGTATAATGGCGGAGTCGCTGACCCATGCCCATTCTGGGAACAAGGTCAAATATCTTAATGAAGACGAGGCCAGCGATAAAACCACCGATATGGGCCCAGAAAGCGATGCCTCCGACATTTTTAGGTGTGAGGCTTGCAGAGAATAGTTGGATGAGAAGCCAGTAGCCAAGAAAGATGAAGGCTGGGATCTCAACAAACTGGATAAAGAAGAAGATCGGTATGAGCGTTAATATCCTGGAACGGGGATAGAGTATGAGATAAGCTCCCATGATCCCTGAGATGGCTCCGCTCGCTCCTATGGTTGGGATTTTGGAGTCCCAGTTAGTGTAAAGATGGATAACCCCCGCTGCAATTCCGCAGAGGAGGTAGAAGATTAAATAGCGAATATGACCGAGCCTATCTTCAATATTATCTCCGAAGATGTAGAGGAACCACATATTGCCGAGGATGTGGAGAAAACCGCCGTGGAGGAACATCGAGGTCAAAAAAGGAAGCCACTGCTGGAAGGCTGAAAATTGTTCGGAGAGCCCCGGATCGGAGTAACGGACGGGGACAATTCCATAGAGGAGGAAAGCCTCTTTCAGCTGGGGACCCAGGGAAAATTGCCAGAGGAAGGCAAGGGCATTGAGGACAATGATGAGAAGATTGACGACTGGAAAAGTTTTTGAGCGAATCGCATCTCGGAGTGGAATCATAAAGGTCGTCTCCGTTTCAATTATAAGAAAAAAACATGCCTTTTTCAATTTGGCGCATCGATATTTTATGCTTGATTTTTGATGGGGTGTAGGTTAATTTGAACGAGACATTAAGGGATTTGCATTGAATATTGATCATTGAAAATTTTGAATTGATTCTTTTCAGAGGGTCCCATCGTCTAGTGGTTAGGACACCGGCCTCTCACGTCGGTAACACGGGTTCGAACCCCGTTGGGACCACCAAAGAGTTTCAAGGGGTTAGGTGATTGGCCTACCCCTTTTTTTGTCGGATGAACACACGATGATATTTTGGGATTGACATGAAGGGGAAAAGTGTTTAGGGTAGTATCAACTCAATGACGAAAGGCTACCATGTCTGATGAACTTCAAATTGTCTTAAAGGATGTGAAGGAAAAGTTTGACACGATCATCGAAGGCATCCATATGATTAATGAGAAGTTGGACCAGCATATTGAAGAGAGCCGGAAAGGACGAGAAAAATTTGAAATGGGGCTTTTGGAGTTCCGGCGAGATATGAACGAGCATCGAGATAGCACAGAGCTACACGGTCGAAGGGCCACAAAAGAGGCATCCTAATGATTGCCCATTCTCGTGTCCCCGTAGTGACTATCCAGTCATAAATCCATGGAATACCTTCCTGTCACCGTAGATAAAAGTCATCTGATCACCATCGGAGAAAGACTCTATTCGGAGAGCATTGAGCTCGTTCGGGAGCTGGTGAATAATGCCTATGATGCCGATGCCACAGAGGTCGATGTTAAAATGACCGATGAGTTGATTGAGGTCAGAGACAATGGCACAGGAATGGACCGGGGAGGGTTGAAGCAATATTTCAATATTGGTTCTACGGAGAAGGTGAACAAAGCGAGATCGCCTCTTTTTCATCGGGACTTGATCGGACAGTTCGGCATAGGGAAGTTTGCTTCTCTCTCCGCCTGTGAATGTTTTGAGGTCTATACCCAGAAGGGCGATTTCGCTGCTAAGGTGACCTTTGACAAGAAGGAATGGGAAAAGGAGGGAGGCCAATGGAACTTGCCTCTTCAGGTTTTTTCTCCTGACAGGGAGAGGGGAGATGGAACCACAGTCACCCTTCTCAGGCTAACCAGGGAGTTTGATCCCGAAGAGGTCATCCGGAGGATCGTGGAGGGGACTCCTTTAAAGGTGGCCAATTTTGTTGTCAGACTGAATGGAATGAGGATTACCCCGCGGAGCCTGAGCGGACACCGAATCCCTTTTCTCGAAGGCACTGAATTTGGCCCTGTGCACGGGGAGATCATTATCCTGCCCTCTTCCTCAGCTTCTCCCTCGGAATTGGGAATCGAAGTCAAAGTGAAGCAGGTTACAATCAAAAGGGAACTGTTCGGCCTGGAGCACTGGGGAAAGATCGTCTCACGGATTCGAGGAGAGGTCTATGCCGATTTTCTTCAGGTCACCACAGACCGTTCAGGGTTCGTCCTTGACACTTCCCACTACCAGGCGTTCAAGGGGGTGATGGAGAAGGTCATCCGGGAGGTGGAAGATATCCTTAATAGATTGGCAGGCCGGAAAGAGAAACAGAAGGCCGGCAAGGCACTGAAAGAGGCATTACAGAGAATCCATCGGGCCCTCGCCCTAAATCCGGATCTCTCTCCTTTTGGTGCCATTCCTCTCGCAGCGGAAGGTGAAGGTATGGGAGGGGCAGGCCTTGTGTCAAAGAGGTCGGATAGGAAGGAAGCGGAAGGGAATCAGGCTTCAGGGGAAGGCAAGGAGGTTGAAGATGGAGGGTCACCCATTCAGCAGAAGAAGCCAAGGAAGAAATCGCCCAAGGTGAAGCGGCTAACTCCCAATGCCGTCATCCAGAGGACGAAGTTTGGAGAAACAGGAGTCTCTGTCTGCCTCGATGATTTTGGAGAAGATGGGGCGGAATGTTTTACAGAGGGCACGGTGATCTATATCAATCAACAACATCCTCTCTATCAGAGGGAAGTTAAGAAACCGGATACCTATATATTGAACGTCACGAGATTGATCACACAGGAGATCTCGTTGATGAAGATTACGAAGAACCCCCGGCAGGCATTCTTAAGGCAGAGCAAACTCCTGAGGGATGCCTTCATCGAACATCCTGCCGGTTAAGTGATTTGCGACTTACGACACACCTTCATGATCTTTTTGAAAATCTTCTTCAGATCTTCTTCCTTCAAGGGACCTCGATTTTTTAGATTGAGTCTCTTTAAAATTTCATCCTCCCTCTTGGGATTGTAGACTTTTTCTCTCCTCTCTTTCTTAATCTTTCCAATCTCCAATGCAATGGAAAGGCGCTGGTTGAGCAGAGAAAGGAGTTTCTGATCGATGAGATCGATCTGTTTTCTTCCCTCCCCCAATGCTTGTAGCGATTGGGCTCTTGTTCTCTTTTTCATCATCCCACCTTGTCCGCCCATTCTATTTGAGCGCCCAACCCCTTCATGACTTCGTAAAAGTTGGGGAAGGATACCCTCGTATATTCGGCATGGTCAATCGATGTGGACCCTTTAGCGATCAGACCCGCCACAGCCGTGGCCATGACGATGCGGTGGTCGTGCCGGCCGTCGATGTCAGCGCCTTTGAGTTCGGAGTGGTAGATGGTCAGGCTGTCGGGCGTCTCCTCGAACTTGCCGCCCATCTTGGTCAGCTCCTCCTTGATGGAGCGGGTGCGGTCTGTCTCCTTGAGGCGGCTGGCTCCGATGTTGTAGAGCACGGTTTTGCCTTTGGCCTTGCAGCCCAACACCGCCAGGATGGGCACAGCATCCGGGGTGCCGGAGCAGTCAATCTCAATGCCGTGCAGATCGCTGCCGCCCTCCACCGTCACGGTTCGACCGCCATCGCCAAAGGAAACCTTGGCGCCCATCTCCTGAAGGATGTAAGGATACCTGCGCTCGCCGGCGAAGTCGTCCGGGTCCATGCCCACAAAGGTGACCTTGGAGTCAGTGATGGCCGCACCGATCATGGGATATCCGGAACTGCCCCAGTCTGCTGGCACGTGAGCCGTAAAAGCCTTATACCGCTGGCCGCCGGGCACATTGAACTCGTCGTAGTTCTTGTGGCTGCAGGTGGCGCGGGCAAGCTTCATCCAGGCCATCGTCATATCGACGTAGGGCCGCTCCATGAGGTTGTCCTCAATGACGGTGATTCCCTCCTGGCTCAGGGCACCGGCGATGAGCAGAGGACTCAGCCACTGGGAGTTGATGCCAGGCAGTTTGGTGCGGCCGCCCTTGAGAGGGCCCTTGATCACCAGGGGCGCTACCCCCGCATTACGGGTGGAGAAGACCTGAGCGCCAAGGTCGTTGAGGGCCTCGATGAGGGGCTGGGCCGGGCGCCGGCAGATCTGGTAATCGCCGGAAATGACCGAGTAGCCATCGATAAGGGAGGCGATAGCGGTCAGGATGTAAAAGCCAGTGCCAGAGTTGCCGGCATCCAGCACGCAGCCCGGCACACGGGGCTGGTTGGCTACGCCTTCGAAAACCCACTCCTGAGGGTTGGAGGTATCGATTTTAGCGCCTAAGGCCTGCATCATGCCTACGATGGAGAAACTATCCACACCCGGAAGGGGATTGCTGACCCGCGACAGACCCTCGGCCAAACCGCCCAGGACGATGGCGCGGGCGCTGGCCGATTTGTTGCCGGGTATCTGAGTGGTGCCATGCAAACTCGATCTCTTCACGATGAACTTCATATTTTTGTTCCTCATTTTCATCCGAAGATTACTGTTTCCATGGGACGAAGAACCGCTCCAATTTTTGAAATAGCCAGTTAAAGAAGATCCCGAGCAGTGAAAGGATGATAAGACCCACCATCAATTTCTTCGTCTGCATGAGATCCGCAGCGGTCAGGATCATAAACCCGATTCCCGCATCCGCAGCCACCATCTCGGCGGCAACGACAAGCAATAGAGCAATCCCGACTCCAAGTTTCATCCCAGCAAAGATCATGGGCAAGATACTCGGAAGGATGACTTTCCTGATAATCCTTGCCCTGTTCGATCCCAGGCTCAATGCCGCCTTGATCAAAAGGGGATCCACGTTCTTAACCCCTGTATAGACATTGATCACCATTGGGAAAAAGACGCCCAGGGCGATGACCGCCACCTTCGACGCCTCTCCTATTCCTAACCAGAGGATCAACAGAGGAAGGATGGCAATCTTAGGGATCGGAAAGGTTGCCGCAATGATGGGATTCCCAACGGCTTCAGGAATGCTGAAGAATCCGATGAGGATACCCACCATGACACCGAGGCTGCAGGCAATCATAAATCCCCAGAGGATCCGGATGAGGCTTGAAAAGATGTGTTTGAAGATGATCCCTGTCTTAACCATTGTCCATCCTTCGGAAAGAATGGAGCTCGGAGCGGGAAGAAAGAGGGGAGGGATCCACGCCATTCTGCTCACCCATTCCCACAGAAGAAGAATTGCGATAAAAGAGGCAATGCTCAGCCAGGGGTGCTCTTTCATCTGAAGGAAATAGGTCTTGTCTTGCACAATGGCCTTTTCAACCAATGGTTGATCCACTTTTCCTATCATCCTGTCTCCTCCATCGCCTCTTTGGCCTGCTTCTTGATATGACCCCAGATGGCATCCACATATTCCAAATACCTTTTTTCGAGGGTGAGATGTTCACCTCTTGGCCTGGGGAGATTGATCTTGATGATGTCCAAAATTCTGCCCGGCCTTCTCGAAAGAACCACCACACGATCCCCTAAAAAAACAGCCTCCTGGATATTATGAGTGATATAGAGGAGACTTTTATGGGTCTCCTCCCAGATCCTTGAAAGCTCATACTGCATCAGGGTGCGGATCTGCGCATCGAGGGCGGAGAATGGTTCGTCCATGAGGAGAAGCAGGGGGTCGTTAGCGAGGGCCCTGGCAATTGAGACTCGCTGTTTCATTCCTCCTGAGAGTTGATGGGGATACTTGTTTTCGAATCCCTGAAGCCCTACCAAGGTGATATATCTTTTTGCAATCTCCACCTGCTCCTGCCACTTTACCCCCCTTTCCTCGAGGCCGTAAACAATATTCTTCAGCACGGTCCTCCATGGAAAGAGGGCAAAATCCTGAAAGACGACAGCCGTATGGGGTCTCGAATCGGTTTGAGTTCCCTCAAAGATGACCTGACCGGAAGTGGAACTCAGGAGTCCGGCAATGATATTGAGAAGCGTCGATTTTCCACAGCCACTGGGACCCACCACAACGACAAACTCATTCTCCTCAATGGCAAAATGGATATCCTGGAGGGCTTCCGTAGACTCTCCCCGCCGGTCGATATAAACCTTGGAGATATGGTCGATGAGAACTTTCATAACTCTTAACTCTTAACTCCTCTATTTCCCCAATTGTCCCATGGCTTCCTTCCAGAAGGAGAGGTCCACCATCTCGGAACTGGACATCTTTTTTGAGACCATCCCATTGCGCTCATACCAATCCAACTGCTTCTGAATGTCCTCCGCATAAAGCTCCCCATTTCTATCCATATAGGGGAGTGCCAGGACAACAGCCTCAGGTTTTTCTTCGGTGTATTTTGAGATGAGGTTAATGACTTCCTGATATTGGGGCCCTTCCTTTTTCATGAGGGCGAAATCGTAGTAGTAGCGACAGCTCCGGATATAGCCTTTCATGAAAGCTACGGCCGCCGATCGGTTCTTCATGAACTTTTCTCCGTAGAAGTTTGCGGCGATCTGATAGGGAAGATGATCTCCCGCCCAGAGGAGAACATTGGCCGTCTGAATCTTTTCCACTGCGGTCACATGGGGCTGGACGAGGAAGGCGGATTCGATCTGATGAGTGATCACCGTATCCCTCATGCTGGCCACGCTTCCGAGAGGAACGACCTTCACATCGTTAAGAGACATCCCTCTTTTTTCAAGGAGGTTTCCAAGAATGTAGTGGAAAGTTGAACCGATCTGGGTGATCCCGACGCGTTTTCCTTTCAGATCCTTCAAGTCTCTGACTCCTGCTTTCCATTGTTCCGTGTCGACGATGATGGCCGTCAGTTTATATCCGGGCCACTCACGACCCTTGTCCGCCACAATGGCAATCTTCATTCCCTGAGCGATGGAATTATAAAGGGCGGCGGTCAATCCGGTAGCCCCCACATCAATATCTCCGCTGGCCATGGCCACGGCAATGGGCGCGGCCGCCTTAAACCAGACAGGCTCCACCTTGATCCCTTCCGCCTCAAAAAACCCCTTGTCCATTCCGATGAAGATGGGGGCGGTACTGGAGAGCCTGAGGGCGCCCACTTTTACCGTCGTCAATGCCCAAGAAGGAATGGATGAAAGGAGAAAGAGAAAACCCAATAACCCGAAAAGAATCACCTTCTTCATGATTTTACCTCCCCATATGACGTGTTCTGTGAATTTTAAAATATCCTAAAATGCATTCAGAGACAAGTCTTTTTACAAAGTAAAAGATGCTCTATAGAAATGATTGATCAAGTCCAGGATCGATGCTATATTTATATACATGGTTCCCAAGTCCTGCAAAGCCTATTATTACGGAGGGCTCCCCGTCAAAGGGACGAGAAGGAAGGGGCGGTTTTGGGCGGAAGGAGAAACGCTTTGCTTCAATGTGCCGGAAGGGAAGGGGGGCGAAAAGATCGATTTGAGAATCCCTTTTAGTAAGATGGAGAAGATCTTTCTCACCCGGGACAATTATTATGGAACAGATACGACCCTTTTCAATCTGACCTTTCGAGATGAAGACGGAAAATCTTTTACCCTCCGGTTTGCACCTGTCACCCTCATCCCCAGGAGGAGGATTGCCCTTCAGAGGGGGTGGTTTGACTATTTAGCCAGCCGCATCAGCTCCGGCGGCAATGCCTCTCCCTTCTCTACCAGGTAGTCCTTATATTCCTGGTAATTAGGCTGGACCCACAGGGGGTTTCCGAAAATTTCGTGGATCATGATATTGAAGGCGACCTGGGTGATATAGAACCGGTGATGGTGCCTCAGAATCGGGTTTCGTGAGAAGAGCTTGATGAGTTCGCGTGGACGCCAGTAGTAGCGTCTCATGAGGTTTTTATAGATGAAGTTAAGCTGTTCAAGGTCGTCCACCTCCCGTGTCGGCATCACGGCATGGAGATAGTCGAAATTTCGATATTCCCAATCCTTGATCCTTCCCGTCTCCTTCATCTTATTAAAAAAAGGCGTCCCAGGAAGAGGGGTGATGATGTTGAGACCGAAATGGTCCACATACTTTCCGAAGAATTTTAAGAAGGCATCGCGATCTTCCTCTGTCTCCTCCCAGTGGCCGATCAGCAGTGTGGCCATCACCATCAATTGATGTCTCTTTAAGAGCTTCATCGCCTTCAAAGCCTCATCGACAGAGTGGCGCTTTTGAATATCCCGAAGAACATCATCTTTATGATATTCCAGGCCCAACATGAACTGGTAGACCCCAGCCTCCCGAAAACCGTCTAAAAGGTCTTGGTCCCGAATGACAAGGTCAGCTCTCGACTGAAGCCAGAAGCGCTGGTTCGTCTTTCTTTTGAGCATCTCCTCGATGAATCCGATTCCCTGATCACGGGTGATATTGAAGGTGTTGTCACCCACATATAAAATGTCACGATTATATTTTTCCTTGAGGAGCTGGAGCTCATCGGCGATCAGTTTTGGGCTCTTTCTCCTCCATTTCCTTTTGTAGAAGGCTGATTCCGAGCAGAAGGAACAATCGAAGGTGCATCCCCTTGAGAAGTTGACTACGAGCCCTCTCTTCCCTTCCGATGGGAGGCCCACATAGGGGTGTTCCATCCTGGCGAGATGGTAGGCGGGAAGGGGCAGGGTATCGAGGTCTTCTATAAATGGGCGGTCCCCCGTATAGATAAAATTCCCTTTCTCATCGAGATAGGCAAGGCCCAGGACCTTTGAGAGATCATCTTTCTTCTCCACAGTCCTGAGAAATTCAGCCAGGGTTACCTCTCCCTCTCCAACGCAGATGTAATCGATGGCCGGGCAGTCCCTGATCGTTTCCTCAGCCATAAAGGAGGGATGTTCTCCGCCCATGATAATTATCGTTTTGGGGCTGAGGGCCTTAACCAGACTGGCGGCATTCATTCCATCATAGATGAAGGCGGTACAGGTGACGGAGATGCCTACCACATCGGGTTTCTCCCTTCGAATCTTTTCTTCGAGATCCCCCCAGGGATTTTCATTGAGGGTGCAATCCATGTAATCGATGTCTAAACTTTCCCTTTCCAGATAAGCCAGTAACTGGAGGCAACCTGGGGAGGGCACCCAGGCTCGAAGAATGGTCCAGATTTTATGAGGGGGGTCTATCAGGAGAAACCGCATGTCTTCCGGTTCCTTATGGATGGATTGACTGTCCTCTTCTTAAACGCCGCCGGATGAGGTATTTTAAAAAAGGTTTAACAAGGGGAATTTGGAAGAGAAGATGGGAACGTGGGGCTTCGAAAATCTCTCCCGATAGAAGCTTTTCGGAAAAATTCTTTACCTTCTCAGATGCCTTTTCCACTCCCTCCCTGTCCACAACCGCCACCTTTTCAAATACCTGTTCACAGTAGAGGCACTGTGAACAGGAGGTCTGATTGCAGTCCATCTTCTTAAAGTGTTCGATGAACCCGTCGAGCTTTCGATTATCCATCTGGATGAGCTGCCGGACCTCAAGGTCAAAGACCTTCTCCAATTCTGAGACCTTCATGATGTTCACATGTTCGGGTTTGATGAAATATTCGAGGTGGAGAGGCGTGAAGGCCCCTTTTCTCGGAAGAGTGAAGAGGTCCAAAAGGTTTCCGTCATAACGCCGGTTTTCGTATGCCTTCACATGTTCGATGAGAAGAGGCGTCCGTTTGAAACGCTCCGTTATTTTGAAATGTTTATAACCCATATCCTCGTAGTGGTGGACATCTTCCGGGCGGATCCATGGCGATTTCAGAAGTTCCACGGGTTCCATTAATTTCCGATAGAGGCAGAGGTATCCCGGATACTGGAGATAGCAATTGTCCTCCTCTTCTCCTTCTCTTGAGGCATGGCCATCATGATTGACATGCTCGTAGTTATAAGGGCACTGCCAGAGGCAGATGTTATTGACGAGAATCTCAAGGTTGCATTTTACGGTTTTCCGGATGGCTTCAAGGGTTTTGAATTCGCGGTTGATATGTTCGTCAATGATGATCTCCTCCACGCCCATGTCTTCAAACTGCTGGGCCTTTCTCACGGTGTTGACCCGGGCTGTGGTTGAGACTTTGATTTTTAGCCGGGGGAAGCGCTTTCTCACAAGATCAACGAGATACGGAATGCCAATGACAACAGAATCCGCACCGGAATGATCAACCCATTCGAGAAGGTCAATGATCTGCCCATAGCCTTTTCTTGAATACTGGAGGTTTCCGAGACAGGGCGCATTGAGGAGGTAACTGAACTCCATTCCCTTTTCGTGACAGGCGTGGATGTAACGTTGGACATATTCCCTGTTGACCTGAGGGAGTACAAATCCCGGCCTTGCACCTCCCACTACATCAAAAGGAAGTTTTCCAAAGAGGGTGTCTACCGATGTCCCCTGAAGGGCATCGAGAAGAGAGAAGTCCCAGTTAGTTCCCACCCGGAGTTTCATAATAAGCTTAAAATTAACATGGAGGGCAATAGTTTTCAAGGGAGGCAAGATGACCTAAATCCACCGCCTAATTTCTGTTCTTTCATTGTAATCATGATCTTATAGAATTTTGTTGTTCACCCGCGGGTGCATGCACTTTACACGTAACCCCTTACAATAATGATTGATCTCCATTTTAGGTGGTGGATTTAGGGATGATCAAAGGGTTAGGCCTATTTTGGCGTCATCGGGCATGTCAATGGCAATTGCTGAGAATATACCTCCTCCTTTTGCTGTGGCCGTTGGAAGAAAAAAAGGCAGAGTCATTTCTGGCTCTGCCTTTGGTATTGACAAATGGATACTGATTTACTTTTTGAACTTTCTTTTCAGGCCGACAAGTCCCAACATACCAGAACCAACAA
>Ga0214473_10000298_pt1 | contig 69396 bp, 58 predicted proteins | sample RVTome_7_FD_203509 | JGI IMG/M metagenome (GOLD analysis project Ga0214473, IMG submission 203509) | Soil microbial communities from uranium-contaminated site in the Upper Colorado River Basin, Wyoming, United States - RVT98D197 | ecosystem: Environmental > Terrestrial > Soil > Contaminated >...
TTCCCGGTTTAAAGCTTGTATCCCTGTTCAAGAAAAGGAAATATTTTTTGAGCTAAAAACTTAACAGCCCCAAAAAGACACTTCAAAAATCAGAAAAGCCATCCAACCCATTAAATCAAAGGTCTCAGGAATATGAATTGTAGAGGCGACGCATGCGTCGCCTCTACGTAACACATTACGCTATAATTAATTACATAAAGTCTTTGTCGCAAAGCTTCTCTATTGACATTCAATTTTTTCGATAACGGAAGGTTTTTTCAACACGCTCCTTAACTGCTTGAATTTATTATAATTAAGTTCGTTTGAATTATCTTACACTTTAAGAGTATGGACCTGATCGGCAGGGCCAAATATAGTCGAGCGCCGGAGAGATGTCCATCAACTGGAGAGACGACGCAGGAGGGGCCTGATCTTTTCCTTGTAAATTCCGTAGGCCAGAAGCAGGATCAGGATGACTGCCGCCGGCATTTCCACCCAGCCGGGAATGGTTTCCACGGTGGCGGCGACACTCACTTTCGGGTCCACCTGGAAGACGCCGTAAAGCGCATCCAGGCCGAAACAGCAGACCAGCCCCATCCCGATTATCCCGGCCAGGTAGATCAGGGTCGAACGGGGGCCGAGGATTTTCCAGATGACGGTCAGGCTACTGATATTGGTGGCCGGGCCTACCAGCAGAAACAGCAGGGCCACCCCCGGACTAAGCCCTTTGGCGATCAGGGCCGCAGCCAAAGGAGTGCTGCTGGTGGCGCAGATATAGAGCGGGACGCAGAGCGCCACTACCACGCCGATCTGCGCCCACCTTCCACCCGGCAGGCTCTGAAGCATTTCCGCCGGCAGGAAGTAGGATATTATTCCGGCCAGCACCAGGCCCCAGGCGATGTACCAGGCGATATCCGCCAGGAGGACCAGGAAGCTGTAGCGCAGGCCCTCCATCAGGCGCAGAGCCAGAGAGGTGCGGTTGTTCTGCGGGGGCCGGTCTATCGGCGTGTTCGTTCCGGTCGGCGGGTCCTCCTCCCGGTTGAATAGTAACTGGGCCCAGCCGGTGAAGAGGGCGGTGGCCAGGGCCCCTATCGGCCGGGCGATGGTCAGGAGCGGATCGAGCATGGCCCAACTGATGGCGATCGAATCCACGCCGCTTTCCGGCGTCGAGATCAGAAAAGAAGTGGTACCCGGCCGGCCGGCCCCGGATTTGCGCAGACTCGCAGCCACAGGCAGCACGCCGCAGGAACAGAGCGGCAGGGGTGTGCCCAGCAGCGCTGCGTAGAACACCGGCCGCAGACCGCCTCCGCCTATATATTTTACCAGCAGGCGCTCGTTGACGAACACCCGCACCAGGCCGGCCAGCAGAAAACCGGCGAGCAGGTAAAAAGCGATTTCGCGGGTGAAAGCCCAGATTTCCGCCAGGATATTTTCAGCCACCAATGCCACCCGGTTTTTTGCCTGTCTCGAACCTCAGCGGCAACATCGCGCTTCTGTATAGAAAATCCACCCCGTAACAGGGCAGCATGAAGCCGGCGTCGAGGGGTTTATAGGTCGGATTCAGCTCATCCGCCAGCAGGCCGATATTTTCCATCCGGTAGAGGTTTACCGCCTCGGGCCTGTGTTCACCGAAAGAAGCCAGCGGAATCGCCATTTCGAGCGACCAGCTGGAACTGTCGGCGCTTACCGCGTACCTGGCCCCGCTGTTCCACTGCCTGTCGTCACCCCTCGAATCGAAAAATGAAGATCCCGAGGTAATGCCGAGCACATAGATCTCCTCGCCGCTGGCCAGGGCCACCACGAAACATTCATCGTTGATGAACGATGGATCGTCCGCTTCCCGTTTTTCCGGTATTTTGTCTGTCGGCCGGCCCTCGATCCTGGCACAGAGGAAGAGGTGTTCGCGGTCTGAGGAAAGCCTGGCGCTGATTCGCCTGTTTTCGAGGTTGGGCGCAGCCAGGTAGCGGCAGGAAGCGAAGAAGTCGGTCAGGGGTGACACCTGCTTCCAAAGCGGGTCGTCCAGGTTACCGTCGATCACCGGAGGTTCGGCTGCCGCAGAAACCACGACCGTTTTGTCCCAGGTGACTTTCAACGGATGCAAATCGATCCGGTGGTTGACGAACAGAGGCTTGCCATCCATTCCGGTAAGGGTGATCCGGGCTATCAGATCGTGCTTTCTGGGCGGCGAGATGGAACGAACGTTGAATTTCAGCCGAAAAAACCCGCCGGGTTGAAGGATGCGTGTATAGTCCACATCCGTGATACGCCAGTCGCCCTCATAACTCCAGTTCAGCTGCACTCTTAAAGGGATGTAGAAATTGGTCTGGAAATCGAGCTGGATGCGGCTTTCGAGGCCGATTTCGCCGGCTTGCACGGGGATGGAGTGAAAGACGGCGTAAGCGGCGCTTACCTTGAAAGATTCGGCAAGGAAGGAGGCGAAATTGTCCGGCTCCGGCGCCTGGTCGTGCTGCACGGTAAAGGAGTCGATAAGCTCACTCGAGGCGTCCAGCGCCCGCTCTGTGATCTCAGCAGGCGAAATATCCAGCACGGTGAAGTTGTAGGTTTTGTCCGCGACCAGCCCGTAAGCCTGCGGATCGAAGTCCGCCAGATGCGCGCCGCCTCCTGCGGTGACTATGTAATTGACCGCGCGGCGTCTGCCGTCCGGAAGGGTCATGCCGATCGGATAGGTGCGGAAATAATGGTGGTCGTGGCCGCTGAACACCAGGCTCACGCCGTTTCCCTCCAGAACCTGGTGCCAGAACCAGCGCTGGGGCTGAATGGGGAGGGGATTGCGGGAGCTGAAAAGAGGATGATGGAAGACCGCGATCTTCCACCGGCTGTCGCGGTGACTCTGCAGGTCGTCGATCAGCCAGCGGCCCTGTTCGGTGTCGCGGTCCCAGCCGGCGTAGGGCGTGTCCGAATCGAGCATGGTGAAATGCACGCCGGCCACATCGAAGCTGTACCAGGATTTGCCCACGGCTTCTTTCTCCAATCCAAAATAGCGGTAGTACCACTCGCTGTCGTTCTCGTGATTGCCCATGACCGGATACATGGCGACCGATTTCATCAGCTCGGCCGCCGGATCGAAGAATTCCGGTTTCCAGAGCTCCTTTTGGCGGCCATCGGTGACGAAATCGCCGGTGTGGATCACCAGGTCGGGGTGAACCTTCAGGATTGCATCGATTACCCGGCGATGGGCTGCCGGATCGCTACGGCTGTCCCCGTAAACCACCAGCCGCCAACTTGCGGCCGGGTCGGCGGGGAGGGTCCGGAACTTAACCGTGTCCGGGGCTTTTTCCCCGACCAGCAGGGCGTAGGCCTGATCCGAGGCGGGCCGGAGCCCCTCCAGCCTCACCCGGTGGATTCTGATCGGAGCGCTTTCGGCGGCGCGGCGGTCGAGAGTGCCGCCGGTCCCGTAAATGACCGCCCCGACAACGGAGTCCGGCGTCTCCCACATCACGGTTACGCCGTCGCTGGTCGCCCACTGCAGGTAGGGACCGATCAGCACCGTATCGTCTTTCTTGTTTACGAAACTGCAGCCAGCCGCAAGGGTGAAGAATAAGCCGGAGAACAGCAGGAACTTTTTCAAGGTGGGCTCTCTGTCCGCGGTGATAAATTGAAAATGATTTTCAGACAACAAATATATAAATGCGGACAGCCATGCGCAATAAGCGCGAAAGCCCGGCATTGCCGGGCTTTCGCGCTTGTACGATCCGGAACCGGTCTTACATCCAGACCTTCTCCACCGGCTGCAGCATCATCCGCACGCACGGCTTGTAGTCTTTCCGGCCGGTCCGCTCATGGATCTCATCCGCCAGCTTTTCCAGGGTTTCCGGCTCGCCGGCGACCAGCATCACGGAAGCTTCCCAGGGCAGGTTGTCGCCGATCGTTCCCTCGCAGCGGTGGCTGATCCCGTAAGCTTCGCTGAGCTTGACGTAGCAGTCCACGTTGTGGGCGGAAATAAGGTCCGCCACTTCGTGCTCCAGATCGCTCGAAATAATGATCGTCAGAACTTTCATCCGGCACCTCCTTATATGTATTTCACCCGCCTCCCGAGCCCGTCGGATTCAGCAGGCACCGGACGGCGATTCAGGTGCTGTTCAGCCGCGGTCAGTCGTGCGCCTCACGAGCAGCTTCACCGGGGAACCGCTGCCTGAACAGGTAATAAAAGAGCGGCACTACGAACAGGGTGAGGACCGTACTCACCAGGGCGCCGAACAGCAGCGATACCGCCAAGCCGCTGAATATGGGATCGAACAGGATAATGATCGCACCCACGGCGACCGCGCCGGAGGTAAGCGCTATCGGCCGGAAACGCACCGTCCCCGACTCGATGATTGCCTCCAGCAGCGGCATCTCCTGGTTCAGCCGCACCTCGATAAAGTCGATCAAGAGCACGCTGTTACGCACCATTATCCCCGCCAGGGCGATAAAGCCGATCATCGAGGTGGCGGTAAAAAAGGCGTGCATGATCAGATGCCCCGGGATGACCCCGGCCAGGGCCAGCGGTATCGGCAGCATCATGATCAGCGGCGTGAAGAAGCTGTGGAACCAGGCCACCAGCAGGAAATAGATCAGCACGATCACCACGGCGAAGCTGGCGCCCATGTCGCGAAAGACTTCCTGGGTGATGTGCCACTCGCCGTCCCATTTCAGCGTGATCTCCTGCGCCTCGGTGGGCATGCTCGCGTAGTATTTCTTAATCTGGTAGCCGCCTCCGGGCGGCACGATTTTATCGATCTTGTCTTCCATGTCGAGGATCGCGTAAACCGGGCTTTCGATCTGCCGCGCCACGTCGCCGGTGACGTAGATCACCCGCTGCAGGTTCTTGCGGTAGATGGTTTTGGGCAGCACTTCTTCCCGGACTGTCACCAGGTCACCCAGGGCCACCCGGGAGCCATCCCGGGCGGTGAGGTAGACGTTGCCCAAGTCGGTCAGGCTGGAGCGCCTTTGGACCGGCACCCGCAGGCTGATCTCCACCGGCTCGAGCTCCTGTTCGAACCGGCCGGTGCTGATCCGCGAGGGGTTCAGCACCTGGTAGAGGGTTTGCGAAACCTGGCCGGTGGAAATCCCATGCAGGGCCGCCTTCTCCTGATCCACCTGGAAATCGTACTTCACCTGCTCGTCCTCCACCATCCAGTCGACATCCACCACGCCGGGCATCTCCTCGAAAACCTGCCTGACCTGGCGGGCCACCGTAAGCTGGTCCTGGTAATCCGGCCCGTAGATTTCCGCCACCAGCGTGGACACCACCGGCGGCCCCGGCGGAATTTCGGCGATCTTGATGCGGGCGCCGTGACGGCTGCCGATTGCGGTGATCGGCCCACGAATGTCCACGGCGATGTCGTGGCTCTGCCGGTCGCGGTCCTTTTTGGGCACCATGTTCACCTGGATCTCGGCCAGGTTGGGTTCGCGGCGCAGGAAGTAATGGCGGACCAGGCCGTTGAAATTGTAGGGCGAGCTGTTGCCGGCGTAAATCTGGTAATCGGTCACTTCCGGCACGCTGCGCAGGTAATCGCCGATATCCATCGCCACCCGGTTCGTGCGCTCCAGGGGCGTACCTTCCGGCATGTCGATTATCACCTGCACTTCGCTCTTGTTGTCGTACGGCAGCATCTTCACTTCCACCCAGCGCACGGCCATCATTCCCAGGCTGGCCAGCACCACCAGCACCACCGCGGCCACGAACCCCCAGCGCAGCAGCGGTTTTTCCAGCAGGGGCATCATGATCCGGCGGTAGGCCCGGTAGGTGAGAGTATCCTCGGTGCGCACCGGCTCTTCGTGGCTCTTGCCGTAGCTGCCTTTCAGCAGCCGGTAGGCGAACCAGGGGGCTATCATCAGCGCCACCATCAGGCTGAACATCATCGCCAGCGATGCGCCGATCGGCATTGGGCTCATGTAGGGGCCCATCAGCCCGCCCACTGTCACCAGGGGCAGGATCGAGACGATCACGGTCAGGGTGGCCAGGATGGTGGGGTTGCCCACCTCGTTGATCGCCGCCACTGCCGCCTGGAACGGCGGGAGCGCTTTGAGCGAGTAGTGGCGGTAGATGTTTTCCACCACGATTATCGAGTCGTCCACCACCAGTCCGGTGACGAAGATCAGGGCGAAAAGGGTGACCCGGTTGATCGTGTAATCGAAAACGTAATAGGTGAAAAGGGTCAGGGCGAACGTGACCGGCACGGAAATCAGGATGATAGTAGCCCCGCGCCAGCTGAGCGTAAGGGCGATAATCACCGTGACGAACAGGATCGAGATCACGAGGTGGAACAGCAGCTCGTTGGCTTTATCATTGGCGGTGGCGCCGTAGTCGCGGGTCACGGTCAGATTGACGTCGCCGGGGATGAGCACGCCCTTGAGCGATTCGGCGCGCTCGACTGCGGCGGCCGCCACCCGGCTCGCGTCACTGCCCTGGCGTTTGGAAACGGTCAGGGTCACCGCCGGATACTCGTACTGGTCGTACTTCCGCGGATCGATTCCCGCCTGCTTGGCCTGGGGTCCCAGTCCGAAAAAGACGTAGTTGTCGATCTCCTCCGGGCCGTCCACTATTTCGGCCACGTCCTTCAGGTAGACCGGCCGGTCGGCCTGGACCCCCACCACGATCGCGCCCAGCTCCTCGGCGCTGGCTACCGGCGCCCCGGATTCCACCTTGAAGCGCTGGTTGCCGCTGTCGAACTCGCCGGCGTAGACGTTGACATTGGCCTGGCGCACCATCGGCTCCAGCTGCAGGAGCGAAAGCCCGTAGGCGGCCAGCCGTTCGGGGTCGATATTGACCTCGAGCACGCGCCTCTGCCCGCCGATCACCTCCACCTGGCTGACGTTTTCGCCCTGCTTGATATACTCTCCCAGCTCGACCGCCATCCGCCGCAGCTCGTAGCTGTCGTAGCTTCCGCTCCAGAGGGTGAGGGCCAGGATCGGCACGTCGTCTATCGAGCGGAGCTTGACCAGCGGGGGAGTGGCTCCGGCCGGCATCCGGTCCAGGTTGTAGAAAAGCTTATTGTAGAGCTTGACCAGGCTGCGCTCCATGTCCTGGCCCACCTTGAAGCGCACGATCACCAGGGCGCCCTGGGGCCGGGAGATCGAATAGACGTACTCCACGCCCGGGATTTCCCAGAACATATTCTCGAGCGGCTTGGCGAGCCTGGTCTCGACTTCCGCCGGAGCCGCTCCCGGCAGGCCGACCATCACGTCCACCATCGGCACCACGATCTGCGGCTCTTCCTCGCGCGGGGTCTTGATCAGGGCGATTACACCGAGGAACAGGGAGGCGATCACGAGCAGCGGGGTCACTTTGCTCACCATGAACGACTGGCCTATTTTGCCCGCTATCTGGATACCCTTCATAGCGACACCTCCCGGACTTTCTGCCCTTCACGCATCAGGCGCAGTCCCCCGGCCACCACGCGGTCGCCGGGAGTGACGCCGGAGAGGATTTCCACCCGGTCGCCGCTGGAGCGGCCCAGGCGCACCCAGCGCAGCCGGGTGAGGCCGTTTTCGTCGAGCACGAACAGGCCGGTGAGCTGGCCCCGCCGCACCACCGCCTCCACCGGCACGCTCACGGTCTGCTTCGACCCGGTCTGGAACAGGACCCGGGCGAAGATGCCGCTCCTGACCGCGCTATCCGGGTTGGGCAGCACGAGCCTGACCTTGAAGCGGCGCGTGGCTGGGTCTCCGGCCTGCACCACCGATTCGATCCGCGCCTGCCGCCTGCCGAACCCCGGAACGTCGGATTCGACCCAGGCATTGCCGCCAATTTCGATATTGGCTACGTCCATTTCGCTGACCGTGGTAATCACTTTCAGGCTGTCCTGCATCTCCACGGTTACCAGCGGCACGCCCGGCGTTCCCATGTCGCCTTCCTGCACGCTGCGGGCGGTGACGAAGCCATCGAAGGGTGCGCGGATGACGGCGTAGTCGAGCTGGCTCGCGGCCTCGGTGACGCGGCTTTCAGCCGCCTCGGCCTGGGCCCTGGCCCCCTCGTACTGGTTGCGCGCATTGTCCAGGTTCTGCCGGCTGGCGCTCTGTTCGTCGAACAGCTTTTTGATCCGGTTGTAATAGGTTTCGGCGTTTTCGAGCTGGCTTTTGGCAGCCGTCAGTCCGGCCCGGGCCTGTTCGATCCGGCTGCCGACATCCCGGCTGTCGAGCTCCACCAGCGTCTGGCCCTTTTTGACCCGGTCTCCTTCCTGCACGTGGACTTTCTTCACCTGCCCCATCATCCGGGTGGCGATGTTGGCCCGGTCGTAAGGCTCGACCGTGCCAACGGCGGTCGTAAACAGTGGAAAGGCGGCCTGCTGGACCTGGACCACCGAGGCCTGGACGGTTTCGGCCTGTGGGGAATTTTCCCCGGTATCGCCGCCGCCGCAGCCGACAACCGCCAGCGGCGCAAGGGCCATTGCGAACGAAAGTGACAGAACTTTAAGATGCATTTTCGACTCCTCGATCCGTACCATGATTGAAAGAATTTTCAGTTTAACGGGCAGCCGCCGGTCACCATAGAAAGCCGGGCCAGCGCAACGTTGTAATCGTAGAGGGTCTTGACCAGGGCCAGGCGGCTGCCGGTCGCGGCCAGTTCGGTGTCCAATAGATCGGTGATCGTCGCCAGCCCCTCCTCGTACTGGTTCTCCAGGATACGCAGGCTTTCATCGGCCTGCTGCCTGGCTTCCCGGGCCACTGCGATCATTTTTCCGGCGGCGCGGGCCTCCAGCCAGGCCTCCTTGACCTCCACCTCCAGCCGGTGGCGGGCCAGGGCGGCCTCCCAGGCTGCCTTTTCTTTCAGCGCTTGCGCGCTTTTTATCTTGCCGATGTTGCCGAACCCATCGAAGATCCGCCAGTCGAGCGAGACACCCACCATCCAGTTGTCCCCATCCCCGGCGAAAGCACCCGCGCCGTCCCGTTCGTACTGGAAGAAACCGTTGAGGCTGGGAATCACTTCGCCTCGGGCCGACCGCGCACCGAAGTCGGCGGCCCTGGCCGCCTCCCCGGCTGCGGCCAGGGCGGGCTGGTGGGCCAGGGCGTAAGCGGTGAGCGAATCGAGGGCGGAATCGAATTCCACCTCCTGGAGTTCATCGGCCGGCAGCAGAAACTGGCTGCTCCTCCAGCCGGAGGCGAGCTTCAGGTTTTCCACCAGCACTTCCACCAGGTTCTCCGCCCTGATTTTCTGCTGCTCCAGCTCGCTCACCCGCACGCCGGCCTTGAGCCGGTCGGCGCGGGTGACCTGGCCCTCTTCGAGCATCCGTTTCGCCTGGCGTTCGTGGCTGGCTGCGGCTTTCTGCGCGGCCTCGGTCACTTCCAGGTTCGCGCGGGCCAGGATCACCGAAAAGTAGGCCTGTTTGATCCCGAACACTGTGGCGTCCCGGGCCGCTTCCGCACCGTGGCCGGCCGCGCTGGCATAGGCGGAGGCCATCCTGCGGCCGTAGAAACTCCTGCCCCCGTTGAATATCGGCTGCTCCACCACCACGCGGGTGGCGTAGTTGGTGAGCGCCGAGGGTTCGTTGAGGGCGGGGATGGAAAAATCGTTCTGGCTGAAAATGCCCTGGCGCAGCTTGCTGCCGAAAGCAAAGACCGGGTCGTTGCCCCGGCTGAACACCTCGCTGAGTGTAAGGTGCGGGAAAAAGCCGGCCAGGCTGGCCAGCTCCTGAGCGCGGGCGCTTTGGGCCTCGCTCTGTGCGGCCCGTATCTGCGGGCTTTCGTGTAGGGCGTGCTCGATCACCTCGGCCAGCGATACCTGCAGCGTATCGGCGGCTGCTGAAAGCCCGGCCGGACTGGCGGCGAAAGCAAAAGCGGCTGCCATCCAAGCTATCGAAGTTAAAAAAGACTTTTTCGCTTTAATAGTCATACCTCCTCCAAACAGGTGTCGACTGCGGATGCAGGTTCAGGATTGGGCCTTTTGAGCGATACCCAGCTTGGCGAGGATGTCCTCCATCAGGCACCACTTCGTGAAAGCCGACTGCAATAGATTGGCGCCCACGAAAGCGGTGAAGAAGTTCCAGTAGGGGTGGACCCAGGTGCCGAGTGCGAGCGAGACCAGCACGAAAGATCCGGCGATCGCCCTGATGATTCTCTCCATCTTCATTTTGTCTGTTCCTTACGGTTGCGAGTTAAAGAGTTGAAATCGCGGTTCACTGTCCGGCGATCAGGCCGTCGAGCCTGCGGGTGAGTTCGGTTTCCGGGACCAGGCCCACTACCCGGTCCATCAGCTTGCCGTCCTTGAAAAACAGCACGGTGGGGATGCCCTGGATGCCGAAACGCATGGCGAGCATGGGCGCCTGGTCGACATTGAACTTGCCGACCGTGGCCTTGCCCTGGTACTGACGGGCGACGGCTTCCACCCTGGGGCTCAGAATCTGGCAGGGGGCGCACCAGTCGGCGTAGAAATCGACCATCACCGGCTGTCCGCCGGCGCCGATTTCGCTGTCGAAATTGGTATCGGTGAGGACCTTGACTGCGCTCATGGGAATCTCCTTTCGGAAAGTTGATGTATGTTGAAATAGAAAAAAGTAAAATCAGGGTTTGGCAGTCTATATATCAAAAGGGATGCCAGGGAGAACCGGAAAAGGCTGAGGTGATATAAGCCTTTAAAAATAAAGAGGATAGGGAAGAATAGAGATTAGAGGGTAAGCCAGAGAGAGGTTAATGATGTGTTAAATTGAGGCGTTAAGATTAACGGAGTGTTAACTATATTCGGTAACAAGATATGGAATTGAACAAACAAACCTCAATAATTCGGGTGTTTGATAGACAACGAACTTCTGAATCACGGATTGCACGGATGAAAACGGATGGCACGGATTCCCCTCCACCACTCCCCAAAAAAGAAGAGCAGACCTATGTATCCACCCCCGGCTAATTTGTAAATTCCAGGAATCGAATCAGTTTTTGTATGGGCGGTTCGCGAACCGCCCGTGAAGGAATTTTATGCAGGGACACGACACGTCGTGTCCCTGGTTTTTCACTCCGGCTCCAGAAGTCTGAACACGCTACCCACCTTCCGGCGGCCCCTGCTGTTTCCATCAGCAACCCCGATCCCCATCCGATACTCACCGGGCAGCAACAGGGACGTATCCACCGTAAAAGTTTCTATCACGGTTTCCCCGGCGGTAGACGGCTGCCGGTCGAAGGTGAGGGTCAGGCTGCTGGCACGCTCCCGGCCCCCGGAGGTTAACAACCGCCTGACTTTGCCGAATACTCCCGGATTCTCAACGTTGCGCGTGATCGTAACGCTCACGGAATATCCCCTCGCGCCGGCGCTGCTCCGGCGCAAGCCATATACTTCCAGGTAGACTGTCATGATCTCGCCGGCCGAGTAAGTTAACGAGGGCCGAGGCAGCAGCTCCACGCCCATTCGCGAGTGCGTGCCGCCTGCGAGCGGCGCCGGGCTGCCCAGAACGATCCCGCTAAGCTCGAGGCTCAGCCTGTGATAAGTCTCCGGGGCAATGGCCTGCCTCCAAACGGCCCGCTTGCCGGGGATGTCCATCCGGGAGGCGCAAACCAGCTTACCCGGCTCGACCCGGACTCGGTTGGCAGCGACCCACAGCGTTCCCCCGGGAATGTCCGCTTTGACCGCCACTGAACTATCGCGGTCCAGCTCCTTCCAGGACTCGTCAAAAACGGCCAGGCCTACTCTCGGTGGACGGTTCATCCCGGATTCTTCCACAGACACAGATTGGTAAGTCTCAAACTCGATCCCACCGTCTGGAGCCATAAAGTCAACCGCGTAGCAGTCTGTTTCCAGCTCAGGTAAGGGCTCCTTGAACGTTTCAGTATCCATCGCCTTGGTGATATTGCCGATCCCCTTGACTGACAACGGATAGAAAAAATATTGGCCACCGGAACCATCAGCATAAATGAATGGGAAATAGACACTGCCGTATCTCCAGACTTCTGCCTCCTGTGGCGGGCCACTCCCCAAATGAATCCTTCCCGTTGAATCGGTATATTCAGAGCCCGGTTTCTCGATCTCATCCGGCGGCCCGTGGCGGATATAGAGCAGGCCCCGCTGTTCCAGCAGCAAATCCCGGTTGCGCTCCCAGAACAGGTCGGAATCGTATTCGTCTCCAAGTTGTGCGAGCATAAATGGCATATTCATAAGGCGGTAATAGTCCCTGGACCTTTGCGCCCTGACATACGGGTTCGGGATCGTGTATTGCCGCTCTGCCGCCCGCAGCCTTCTGTAATGCTCGAACAACCGCTCATTGACTAAGTTGAGCGGGTCGGGGTCCCGGCGGGCCCAGAACACCCGGAAAAATCCCGCCCATTGCTCCGCTGTCTCCAGGCTGTCGGCTTTGCTCTGTTCGGCTGGATGGAATATCGCCGAGGCGTCGCTGACTAACTCGCTGAAATCTCCCGTTTTTTCCGCACTTGCCAGCGCGCTGCCGTAGGCCGCCTGGAATCCGAACGTGTCGTCCAGCTCCGCCAGGCAGCGGGCGCGCAAAAGGTAACGGCTGGCCGGCTTATGGTCCGGCGCCGAGTACTCCAGACGGTCCAGCAGCAGCAGGGCCTGGTCGCATTGGTCGGCCAGGTAGCGGTAGGATGCCGCATCCAGCAGCAGGCTGTCGTGCTCCGGATGGCCGGGGATGTACTTCTCCAGGCACTCCGCCGCCCGGCGCAAATCGTCTTTATTCCGTATCTTGACCGCGTCCCGCCAGATGACGTGAGCGTCGCGGTAGGAGGGATCGAGGCAGAGGATGTCAATCAATTCGACGGCAACCCGCTTCACCCCCTCGGCCGTCTCCATCGCCAGCGAGGCAAGGGCCAGCTTGTAGTGCGCCTCCAGGCTGCCCGGATAGTTCTGGATTGCCTTGCGGTAGTATTGTATCGCCTGCGCTTTCCGTCTGGGCAGGCGGGCCTCCAAGTCTCCCAGCCCGATGTGAGCCCGGCAGAGAATATGCGGTGACTCGGAGTACAGCGAGTAGAGGAAATCCTGTTCGGCGGAGTCGTATCGCCCGAGATCGAAATACAGCCGTCCGCGCGCCAGCCGAGCTTCCCAGTGCTTCTCGTTCGAATCCAGTACGGAATCCAGCACGGCAAGAGCCCGGCAGGAGTCGCCTCGCTCCAGCAGGGCCGCTGCCCGTTCGACAGTGCTGTCCGCGGAAATGCCGGCGACCGGCAGCCATCCTGTCGCCAGTATCGGAAGTAGAACGCCTTGCAATAGCAGGGTTTTATTCAGCAGCATGTTGGATACCCCCCGGATGGTCCAGGCGCCACGGCCGTCTATTCCAGCCGGAAATCCCGCTCGGCCCGGCTCCGCCCACGCGCCGGTCACCTTGACCAATATCGCGTAGCCGCCGGGCGGCAGCAGATGTCAACCCTGTAAGTATCCATAGGTTTCTATTTACTTAACATGGGAAATATAATCATGATGTCATTATGAAGTTCCCGGCCTGTCAATCCCCAGTCTGTTCATCCAGTTCCAGACGGTCACGCGGCTGACGCCGAAATAGCGGGCGACGGCGGTGCGGTTCCAGCCGTGGCTTTCAAGGGCCCGGAGCAGCTCTTCCCTGGCAGGCTGCACCCGGCCGCCGGGCCGGCGTGCATTTTCCCCATTCCGGGTTTCCGGCGCAGAAGCCGCCTGCAGAAAGTTTTGCTGGCCCGGCGGGCAGAACTGTTTTCTCAACTCCACCCGCAGGATTTCCTGCGGCAGTTCGAACGGGCCGATCTCATCGGTCTGGCAGAGCACGAAGGCGTATTCGATCGCATGCTCCAGCTCGCGCACGTTGCCCGGCCAGCAGTAGCCCAGCAAAAGCTTCATCGCTTCCGGGTGCAGACGGGCTACGCTCTTGCCGGTCCGGCGGTTGAACAGCTCGACGAAATACTCCACCAGCTCCGGGATGTCGCTCTTGCGGTCGCGCAGGGCCGGCAGGCCGACAGGGAAGACCTTGAGCCGGAAATAAAGATCCTCGCGGAATTCGCCCTTGCGCACCTTGTTCAGGAGGTCGCGGTTGGTGGCGGCGATCACCCGCACGTCCGCGGTGCGGCTTTCGCTTTCGCCCACGCGCTGGTACTGATGGTCCTGGAGGACGCGCAGGAGCTTGAGCTGGATGAGCGGGCTGATGTCGCCGATCTCGTCCAGGAATACCGTCCCGGCCCCGGCCATTTCGAACCGGCCCACCTTGTTCGCGATCGCCCCGCTGAACGCTCCCCTGACATGGCCGAACAGCTCGCTTTCCAAGAGGCTCTCGGGTAGGGCCGAACAGTTGACCGCCACGAATGCGCCGGAGCTACGGCGGCTGAGCCGGTGGATGGCGCGGGCCGCCAGTTCCTTACCCGTGCCGCTTTCGCCGGTCACCAGCACAGTGGATTCGCTGTCCGCGGCGAAGCGCACCAGGCGGTAGACCTCGCGCATCTCGCGGCTGCGGCCGATCATCCCCGGCACGGGCCGGGAGTCTTCATCCGCGAAATCTTCACCTGGAATTTCGGGAAACTCCGGCCGCAGGGGCGTGATGTCGGTCAGGGTCTCCACCGCGCCGAGAGTTTGGCCAGCGGGGCTTTTGAGCAGCCGACCGTTCCTGAGCACCCGGACCCGGGTACCGTCGGGCCGGCAGATGACGCATTCGACGCTCTTAAGCTCTCCCTCGCGGAAGATGATGCAGTCGGCCGGATTGCCGTTGCCTTTTTTGAAGCAGTTGAGGCAGTCCAGCTCGCAGCAGACCCGGCCTACCATTTCGGCTGCGTTGTGGCCGGTTATCCGTTCGGCCCCCCGGTTCCAGGAAGTGATCCGCCGGTCGTTGTCCACGGTGAAAATACCGCAGTCGACATTATCGTGGATCAGAGTCAGCATGTCCGCCGGCAGACTCAAAGTGCCCTCCCGGGCGCAAGTAACGGTCTGAAAAGTATGAGCTTATAATACCTTAGACACATATATATTAAAATGAACGTGGCTCGTTATCAAGCAATAAGGCTGTCCGCCGGCCGCCTCAGGGCCGGATGGCGATAAGTAAATCATTGACTGTGAACAGCTTGAAAATTAAAATATTGTAGACTGCAGAAGACCGAGGCCGTAAACTAATTGGAGGGCATCCATGGACACAGTCGGCGACCTGCTCAAGACCAAGGGCTCGAAGGTCTACACCACTTATGATGACAAGACTATCGCCGATGCCCTGGCGGTGCTGGTGGAACACAACATCGGCTCGCTGATCGTCAACGACCATCAGCACAACATCGCCGGGATCATCACCGAACGGGACATCATGCGGGTCTCGCACCGGCTGGGCGGAGAGTTCCTGAAAGCCAGGGTCAGGGACGCGATGACCCCCCGGGAAGAATTGATCGTGGGCGTAACCGAGGATACCCTGGATTATATCATGCAGGTGATGACCCAGAACAAGATCCGCCACGTGCCGATCATCCACGGTGAACGCCTGCTGGGCATGCTCTCGATCGGCGATGTGGTCAAGGCCAGGCTGGATGCCATCCAGACCGAAAACCATTACCTGCGGGACTACCTGGGAGACAAGTACCCTGCCTGATACCCGGCGTCCCAGCGGCGGACGGTTCGTTCGCATTCCGCTTGCCGGGCGGCTGCCGACCGAAAGGCCGGAAGGCAGTTATTGTCCCGCCCGGCCAAGAAACTTTTAAATAATGCTCAAGCTCATTTCCCTGCCACAAAAGCACCCCTGCCTCTCGGTTTTTCTGCTGGCGCTGGCCGTCAGAATTCTTTCTTTGTCTCTCGATACCTCCTATCTCACCCTTCCTTTCGAGCAGGATGCGGGCAATTACTACACCCTGGCGATGAACCTGGCGGCCGGCCGGGGAATGTTGCTGCTGGGGCAGCCGAGTGCGGCCTGTTCTCCGCTCTATCCCATCTTTCTTGCCGCGGTTTCTTATATCCCGGGAAACTTCCGTCTGAACGCGGTCCTGGTCCAGGCTGTAGCAGGAGCTTTACTGGTCGTTCTGGTATTTCTGGCCGCCGGACATTTTTTTTCTTTGCGGCGCGGGTGGATTGCCGCGCTGGCGGCGGCTTTCTATCCCGGGTTTGTCCTGACCGGCAACTGGCTGAGGACCGAAACCCTCTTTCTTCCTTTACTGGTGGCGGGAGTTTACTGGTTCGAAACCTCCCGGCGGGGACCCGGCCCGGCTCCGACAATGCTTTCGGCTGCGGCCCTGGCCCTGTCGGCCCTGACCCGCTCGACCAGTTTTTTCCTGCCGTTGCTGTTTGCTGTAGTCTACCTGTTCGACATGAAGAACACCGGGGTCCGGAAGGGGCTAATCAAGATCGCGGTCTTCCTGCTGACTTTCGCCGCCGTGTATTCACCGTGGGTGGTACGTAATTACCTCGTGTTCGGCGAGCCGGTGCTGACCACCAGCAACACCGGGATGGTGCTTTACACGGGTAACTTCCCACTCGAGGGCAAGCTGTTCGGCTTTAATATCCAGGGTGCGGAACTGGACGGCGACCTCAAAGGAGTGATGGACCTGCCAGAACTGGAGCGCGACAAAAGGCTGCACGAATACGCCGTGAATAAAATACTGGAAGACCCCTGGCGGGCAGTCAGGCTGCTGAGGCTCAAGGCACTCTACTTCTGGTCCCCGTTCGACTGGGAAGTGCTGGGAAACTCCGAGGGGACTCTTAATGCGGGCTATTTGTGGATATTGTTGTTTGCCGGACTGGCGCTGTTTTCGGGCGGCTGGAGAGGCGATAATCTGCTGCCGGTCCTGGTCGTTGCCTATTTTTTTCTTTTATGCCTGCCGACCTACGGTTCCCCGAGGCTCAGGCTCCCAATCGAACCCTTTCTGATCGTTCTGGCGGCCTCGGGCTGGGAATGGGCTGAGGGAAGAACGGCAGCCGGCGGGCGATACATCCTTCTGGCCTTTGTCATCGTGAGCTCGGTCTGTGGTTACGCCTTCGGGTACCAGATCAAGGAATTCACTGCCGATATACTCGTCAGATTGGGCCTCTGGTAAACCACCATCCATGCAGGGTAAGTTTCTAAAGGAGTTTCGATGCTTTTGGGCAGCGTCTTAGGTGCCGATGGAATGGAAAGGATCAGGGAAGCGACATTCGGGATACTGGAAAACACCGGCTTGAGGCTCGAGCACGATAAAGTCCGCGATCTCTTGATATCCAAAGGCGCAGTCAAGGGCCGGGACAACGATACGGTCCGTTTCCCCCGCGAAATGGTGAGCGATTACCTGCACTTGGCCCCGGCCGAGGTGACTTTGGCTGGTCGTTCCGCGAAAGCTGACCGGGTGGCAGCCGGCTCGCCTTCGATTTTCTGGACCGCCGCAGCGCTGAATGTCGCCGAGGGCAGCGAGAGGCGGGAGTTTGAGAAGCGGGACCTCGAACGCCTGACCCGTCTGGTGGATTCCCTGGAAAATATCAGCGGGATAGTGGGAGTGAGTGTGAAAGACGTTCCGCCTCCCTGCCGGGATTTCGCCGGCTACCGGGTAATGGCGGCCAATACCGGCAAGCACGTGCGGGTACTCTCTTTCAGCCCCCGGGGAGTGGAGGCGATCCTCGAGATGGCGGGTGTATTCCTGGATGGTGAAACTATCAGGGACAAGCCGATTTTCAGTATGGGGTTCACTGCCCACGGGCCTCTGCGCTGGACCAGGCTGGCGCTGGACATCTATTACACGAGCGCCGGCCACGGCATCCCGGTGATGGTCAACGGGGAGCCGATGGCCGGGGCGACCTCGCCGGTGACCCTGGCCGGGGCGCTCACCGTGGGCAACGCTGAAATAATCGGCGGAATCGTGCTCAACCAGGTCCTCGAACCGGGCCGGCCCTGCATCCACAACCTGGGGTTCGCCCACGTGCTGGACATGCGGACCGGCGTGGCGGTCACCGGCGCTCCGGAAAACTGCCTGCTGGCCGCGGCGGGCGCCGAATTGGCGCGTAGCTACGGCCTGCCCAGCGCCTCCTGGATGAGTAGCGACGCCATGCTTGCCGACAGCCAGAGCGCTATCGAAAAGACCATGGCCGCTCTGACTCACGCCGCCGCCGGGGTGAGCATCATCTGGGGCGCGGGCACGCTGGAGAGCGAGCTGTGCATCAGCCTGGCACAGCTCGTGCTGGACGATGAGATAATCGCTCAGGTGAGGCGCCTGCTGAAAGGCGTGAAAGTGGACCGGGAAACCATTGCGCGGGAACTGATCGAGGAAATCGGACCCTGCGGCAATTTCCTTGCTACCGAACACACGATGGCGCACTTTCGGGAGGAGATTTACGAGACCGGCCTGTTCTGCCGCGTCCAACGCGAGAGGTGGGAAGACCAGGGGGGGAAGCCGCTGCAGGAGCTGGCCGGCCGGCGGGCGGAGGAATTGATTGCCCGGGCGAAACCGCCGGCGCTGACCGCCGAACAGGTGAAAGAGCTGGAAAAAATCGAAGAGAAATTTTTGCAAGACTCGTAATCGGTTAAGCAAGCTTTCAACAGGCAATCCCCGCAGGTAATTCGAAGAAAAGTAAAAAATGTCGATAGGTACAAGCTTTTCCGCACGGTTAAAAGTTGGGCACTAAGATGAAAAAAAACAAAAAGATAGCGTTACTGATATTACTGGCAGCGACTTTTCGACTGCCTTTTTTCATACTTCGCACTGGTCCCCATGGCGATGAATTGAGGTATTACGCCGAAAGTCTGACCTTGTTCAACATCGAGGGCTATAGAAGCTACCTGAACCTGGCCGATTTCGACAAGGTGTTTTTTATAATGGTCAATGCGCCATTCACCGCTCTAATCCACCTGCTGGGCGGAAGTCAGGCGCTTGCCATGGGATTCTTCCCGTTTATTGCCAGCCTCGTTTTCGTTTTCCTCATGTATCGTTTCATCGAAAAAATCAGCAGTGTACGGACGGCTTTCTGGGCCGGGCTCATCTGTGCGGGTTTGCCCTCAGCGGTTTATTATTCGGCTTATGCGGTGTTACACACTTTTTTCGTCTACTTTTTCATGCTGGGTTGTTTGCTCTTTTATCAGTATATCAAGACCCGGAAAAGAATATACCTGGTTATCGCTGCCTCGATCCTTTTCTCCTTAAGCAAAATACGGATGGAAGGACTGGTTGTCTTTGCCATTTTCCTGGCGCTGCTGGTTTATGCGGAACGCCGGGCGGGATTGAAGAACAGGGAAATAGCCGGCAGTGCAATGCTGGCGGGAGCGGTCGCCGTCGTGCTGTGGTTGGTCTACCGTGGTATATCGACACAGATATTCGAGTCCGGGAGAGGAGCGGATTACGGCCAATTGGTCCGCCTCTCGCTCGGTTATCTCACTTCCAAGATCGAGGCCTTGTTCGGAGCCGGCACGCCGGGTGGATTCCTCGAGGGCGGCAAGCTGGATTACGTGCTTGAGAATCCGGGCCTGGTGTTTCTGGTTCTGCTAAGCGCGACTTACGATGTTCTGAAAACCTTGTTCATCGTGCCTTTCAGGCTCTTTCCGCCGTTGCTACTGCCCTTTTTCGGCCTGGCTTTCAGCGGTCTCGGCCTGCGGGATGAGAAGGCGCGGATCATGTTTATCTTTATGATGCTCAGCCTGCTTTCGATATTCATCTACCCCCTGCTCTGGTTTTCCGCTTCCCGCTTCGCCTACCTGTTCGTGCCGGTGGCGGTCATTTTAATCGCCGTTGGATTTAGCCGGGCGGAGGAGCTAATCGACAATACCCACCGGAAAGTCGGCAGTTTTCTGTCCGGCAGGCGCATCCTGACTCTGTCGACGATAGTCTATTTCGCCTTCCTCAATCTGCAATTGGTGGCGGCATCCAAGAAATCCGAAATGGATTCGGCTGTCAGTTATGAACCGGTACGCGAGTGGCTGCAGAAGAATTTCGGAGACAGACAAATCACGATCATGTGCTGGAGTGACATGGCGCTGGCTATCGGCAGGGATTTCGTTCAGTTTCCTTTTCGAGTCGAGCGGATTGACGGCAAATGGCGTTCACTGCCGATTTCCATCAACGAAGTGGCAAGTATCATGAGAGAAAAAGGAAACGTGCTGGTAATAGTTTCGGAAAATGAGCTATACGGAAGAACGAATGCAGAAACCAATTACGACTATTTCAGCAGGTCGCTCGCGTTCAATTTCCCGTTTTTAATGGATGAGGGCCTGGAAAATATGGACCTGCGAAACAGGCTGGGAAGCAGGTTTTATCTACAGGAGTTCAGAAACATCATCGAAAAACAAATCAGTATATCCGGAGTGTACTATTACGGTTTGATAAACAGTACCGACGGGCATGCCGAATATTGTGTTTTTGCTTTAGACAAGTTTGCGGGATACTTGAAATAAATCACTTTCGATAGCCGGTTTGATCCCAGTTAGTTATATTTTCAGCGGTGGATCTTGAGGCGTTTAGAATTAACTCGAAAGAAAATTGGAGTTCCGCTGCCATCTTTTGATTTCAATCCCGACAATTCAATTCAAAAGGATCGATCTTGTTAAAAGAGGTCATAAAAGAAGTAGGAATCAGGCGGATAATCAAGTTTTATCTCGGCCAGATCCAAGTGATGATTCTGAAGTTACTGCTTCTCCCACCGAATTTGCGGCGGTCATTGCTAAATATGTTTGGCGCTAAAATCGGTAAATATTCAGTAATTCATTCAGTGACCTTTAACAATATATACCGTACGGGCTTCGCAGGGTTCTCCTGCGGTGAAAAATGTTTTATCGGTGATGAATGTTTTCTGGACCTGGCGGATGGAATAACCCTGGAAGATCATGTCACTATAGCTGCCCGCGTCACTCTGCTCACTCATTTGAATGTTGGGTTCAAGGATCATCCCCTGCAGGAACATTTTCCGGCATATAGTGCACCGGTTCATGTCGGCAGGGGAAGTTTCATCGGGGCGAATTCGGTCGTGTTGGCCGGGGTAAAAATCGGCAGGAACTCACTGGTGTCGGCCGGAGCGGTAGTAATATCGGATGTGCCTGATAATTCTGTCGTTGCGGGTGTCCCGGCGAAAGTAATCAAGACATTGCCGGGTGGCGTCGATAAGCCTTAATCTTATTGGGAATAAGTCTGAGCGAGCCGGATTTACCACTTTTTCCGGACTGATTCCTTCCTTATTCGGAGTTCAATTTCGCCTTTCATTCGAGAATACTTCCTTCAAATCGTAAATTCTCAGGGTCTGCATCCGCGAGGGAATTAATTTAATTTTCAGATAGTCCCGCGGATAGTAGAATGCGTCTCCAACGTACGGCAGGTAGCCGAGCCTCGGATTCTCGATTATTTTAACCGGGCGATATTTCTTTTCGAAATAGTAAAAATCGTTCCTGGCGTTTTCGAACCACAAAGCCTGCCAGTCGGCCACGAAATAACGGATGCCCTGCTCTTGATAGTACTTTTTTAAATCCTCCACCGACCGAGGTTTTCTGGTTATTATCGAGCCGAGATAATAGGTATAAATCGGCCTGTTCGAGATCGAAAGGATTCCCGTATTGTCCGGTTTATCCCGGACGAAATCCGCAGCTTCGGCAAAGCCTGTTTTCAGTGTCACGAGCGGCAAAGTCCTGATTGTCTGGCTTACGACGAAGATCCACAGCAGCAGGAGCAATACTCCGCCGCCGTATTTTAATCGTATTCCATCCATCAGCTTGCCGCCCCAGAGGGCAAGAAAAGGGATCGCATACAGGTACGCTCGCGGCGGGTAATGATTAGCGTTGGTAATGCTGGCATAGAGCCAGAATACCAGATAGAAGACAAGGAAGATTTCGAGATAATAATCTTTCAGCGGCAATTTACCGGTGAATAGCTCGGAAACTCTGGGAAACAGGAGCTTTCTATTCAATAGAAAAGCAACTGAAGCTGAAAGAATCACGGTGAAAACCACCGGACCCTCGGAATCGAGCAGATAAATCAAAAAGTTCAGCGGCTGAGAGTAGGAATACCACGACGATACGACGACGACATTTTGTATAAAGGCGGCATGAATTCTTTCCAGGTAAGTCATGCCGCCGGGATTCAGTTGCCGCACCAGCTGCGACATGGATTCGATTAATAACAGAGGAATAACCAGTCCGGCCATAAATGCCAGCCCGCGCTTCAGGGCCGTCAACGGCTTCAATAACTGAACGAAAAGGTATGCCTCGAGCAGGAGAAAGAGCGGCAGGAAAGTGATGGAAGCGATATTCGAGACGATTGAATAACCCTGAAAAATTCCCCCCAGGAAGAAATAGCCGAGCTTATTTTCCCTGATACTCAGATAATGATAATAAAAGGCGGCGAAGGAAAAGAAAGCGGCAAAAAGATGCGAATCGCTCAGCCGCGACCAGGCGACGTGATACCCGGACAGGGAAAGCAGGAGGCAGCCGGTCAGGGCCGGGATGACTCCGTAGGCTTTGCGGGCGAATAAATACAGGATGATGATAGTCAGTAAGGCAAAAATGCAACTGAGATATTTTCCGGCAAGCGCGTTGGGTCCGGTGATAAAACTGACCGGGATGGTCAGGAGCGTATAGCCGGGCCGGAAGATAGTGCTGATAGTAGCCGGGACGATGGCTTGAGCGGTTTCGGCTTTGGGATTGACCGTCCTGAGGTGTTCTTTGAAAGCCTCGACCTGCCCTTGAAAAACCAGGTCGATTTTTTCCAGCGCTTTTCTGTAGCCCCACAGATCGATCGTATTAAAGGCTTCGTTTTCATTGGTAAAGCCGTCGTCCAGGAAAATCACGCGCACTGTCAGCGCAGCTAATACTATCGCTGCCAGGCAGATAATCCGGGTTTTCCGCGTGGGAAATTCATTCGAATCGTTCACTGCTGTATTTTGATGCATTTGATTCAGCTCGAAAGATGACCGGTCAAAGCCGCCCCGTATTCATCGAATCGCTGGAATTGATGCCTGTCCAGCAAATATTCCAAGGTCTTCCTGACGTTAAACGAATATGGATAGTATGAAGGATTCCGAAAAACGCTCATCGTTCTTCTGTAGCAGTCCAGGTCGGGTGTGACTATCTGCCAGTCATGGACGAAAGTATTGAACGCCGCATCCTGACTGTTGAAGCGGCGAATGAGACGGTCGTAATAATGTTTACTCAACAGGCTCCAGAAAAAACCGGAGCCGCAGGGCAGCCCGTGCCTGAATATATTTTTCATCGTCATGTGTAAGGGGAAATCGAGCGTGTCTGCAGAACGTGCCGATTCCACCATGTTAGTCGATACGGGTACTTCCAGGATGCCGTCGAGTTCATGAACCTGTGAGCTGTCGCCGTAAATGGAAGAAGAGTATTTGAGGCCGTACCGGGAAAGCAAGGAATAACCCTCTCTGAAGAAGTAAACACTGGAAGCCCTGAAACTTTTTACATCGTACCGTTTGATCAGTTCTGCCGATTGCTCCAGCTCGCTCAGTAGAGTCTTGTGGTCGTGCAGCAGCACGTGATTGTGCGTATGCCAGCCGACTTCGTGCCCGGCGTCCAGTAGTTTTTCAATCAGCCCGGGGTAGACTTCCTCCAGCCTGAAAACGAGGAAAAAGGTCAGCCTTTTGCCATATTTACGCAGGATAGCCAGGATACATTCTACGGCTTCCAGCGTATAGTCTTTGTCACAGGCCCTTAATTGCGCCGGTGTCAATTTGATGGATTCTTCGGGCAGGAGAAAAAAAAACACGACTCGAGGTCTATACTGAGAAGATTTTTCAAATCACAATCCTCGAACTGATAATTTGCCAGTCAGGGGACGACTTTCGAATCAGGAAAGTGCTCTTTACAGTGTCTCTTTAAAATAATTGAGCCGCAGTATTATGCAAGACCACAGGCACAGAATGTTCGAGCACGAAGGAATAATTGCTTGACCTGATGTTCGGAATGAGATTATTTTAAAGTCCCTTAGCCGAGAGCTTTCCGTTCTTTAGTGGATTATGGATAGTCAACCGGGCAGAATTTAGACCATACTGAAGAAATGTCAGCCAATTCCGCTGCGTACCAAAACGATAAGCCTGTCGACCTGAGTCTGATAATCACCTGTTACAACGATTCCGCCATACTCGAAGACAATGTCTCGAAGTTGATATCATACCTGAGCTGCCTTAATTTGAGCTACGAGCTGATTCTGGTGGAAGACTGCAGCACGGATAACACTCACGAGATAGTCGTAAAGATCGAGAAGCAGCACGCCGATTCAGGAATCCGTTTGAAAGCTATATACCATGAAGTGAACCGGGGGAGAGGAGCGGCGGTAAAATCCGGACTTTTTGCAGCCGTGGGGAAAGTGGTTGGATTTATCGATATCGACCTCGAAATCCCTGAATGGCACATTCAACCCTGCGTTTTCCCCATAATGAACGGCGAATACGATGTCGCGACTGGCAACCGCTATTACAAAGTACAGCCGAATTTCTATATTCTGACGCGGCATATGCTGACTTCGGGTTATAAAAGGTTCGTGCGCTTCTTTTTCAATACTTCGCTGGTTGATACAGAAACCGGCTGTAAATTTTTCGACCGGGGGAAAATAATCCCCATCGCCCGCGTCACGCAAAGCGAGCGCTGGTTCTGGGACACGGAAATTATGCTGCTTTCCGAAAGAGCTGGACTCAGGATTCTGACTATTCCATGTACCTGCGTCAGAAATTTGAAAAAAGAATCAACAGTGAAATTTTTCAGTGACACGATATATTATTTTAGGGAACTGCTGAAATTCAGGAAAAGAATTCTCAAAAGCCTTCCTCTAATTCACAAGTCCTGAAATGGCATCCAGTTACTTCAATTCTTCACAGCCTTTCCCGCAACAGACTTTGGAGCATCACCGGATCCAGGGAATTTTGAGATCGTCAGTTCAAGAAACTATTCCCTTTGTGCGGACAGGACAGTCGTATCCGGAGTGAATTGAAAATTCGGGAGCCTGGCCATGAAATATTCATTGCTGATGTCTGTCATTGCTCTGGTTATCCCATCTGCGTTACTCTCATCCACCCGCGACTTTTACGACTGCCTGCATTACAGCAAGGCCTTCGACCAGTGGCGCCATTACCGGATTCTGCTGCCGCCGGACTACGGATCCAGCGGTAAATATTACCCGGTGATCTACTATTTTCACGGCCACAGCTCGCGGTTCATGGCCGAGCCTTACGGGGACGGCCAGCAGGTGGGCCTGCCGGAGATGATCGATTACGTCAAAACTCACGACGTGATCGTGGTGCGCTGGGACGGCTGGGTGGAGGAAGACTACTCGAGCGCCTACAGCGGCAGCCCGTACGACATTCAGGGCGATCCGGCACAGGGACAGCCGGGCAAGGATTACGATTTCGGCCTGTATTTCAAGGAGCTGGTGGCGCACGTGGACAGCGCCTACCGTACTGTCGCCGACCGTCAGCACCGGGCCACCTGCGGCCTGAGCATGGGCGGGTTCATGTCCCTGTACCTCAGCGGCCGCTATCCCGACCTGGTCGGCAGCGCCTCGAGCTACAATCCGGGGCATGAGTTCTGGGTGGGGCCCCTCGGCATGAAACGCCACTACCTGCTGCAAAACTTCGTCCGCAACCACACCCATTCAAAAGTAAGACTCATCCGCGCCAGCGGCGATTACATCAGCCAGTACCACGAGGAGCTGAACGAGGTCTACTCGCGCACACCGGAAGTGGACTACGAATACCGAAGAGAAGAGTACCACCGTCACTGGGTTATCGGCCTGGCCGAAACGTTCGACTTTCACCGGCGGGCTTTCGAAAGCAAGGAGCTGAACGACTACCCGGTGAGTTTCGACCACGATGATGCCTTTGCCGATTTTTCGGTGTGGGGCTACGATGTCTCCGTCACCGATAAAAAACCGGGTTTCATCTGCCTGCGGGACGTTACCCGCAACCACCTGCGGGTGTTTACCCGCGAGTACCAGCCGGACGGGCCCCCGGTGACCGGGCAGAAGATCAGGATAGTCACTCCGCCCTGGTACGGTAACCGCCATCAGTACCGGATCATGGACTATGACCACTCGACCGGCCTGGTGAGCTACCGGACGCTCACCTCGACCGAAAAGGGCCGGCTGGCTTTCGAAGTGGACGGGGCCGGCCATGAACTTTCGGTGCTGGACGGCAAAGAGGGCCGGGCGCCGGTACTGATTCCTCTCGACTTGCGGGATACGCCGATCGTCAAGCCGGACGAGAACGTACACTTGAAGTTCCGGCTCCTGAACAGTTGCGACGTCGTGGCCAGGAATATCGGTTTCAGCCTCAGCAGCCGCTACCCCACGGTCAGAATCGACGGCGGCGAATTCACTATCGACTCCCTGGCGCCGGGCGAAGTGGCCGACCTTGGCGGCAGGGTGACGCTGCGGTTCGTCTCCACCAATGGATTCTTCCAGCACTGCCGTCTGGACCTGCGCCTGACCTACCAGGGCTGGCATGGCCAGGACCAGTACGTGGACGTGCGCGTGCTGCCCACGCCGCTGGCCGAACCCGATTCGGTGGAAATCCTCGATGGCCGCACCGTGACCCTGCCGGTATTCCGCCAGCGGGGGAACCAGGGAGGAGGCTCGATTTACCGGAAAACAGTCAGCGAGGGCACGGGCAACGGGAACGGGATCGCCGAACCGGGAGAGGAAGTGACGGTCTGGGTCCGGGTCCCCCAGGGGCTCGACCCGTTGGACAAGCACACCTGGCAGCGCACGAAGGTCTACATGGATGATCCCCGGGTGACTGTGACCCGCGACATCGCCGAACAGAAAGAACTGGAATGGACCAGCGTCAATAACCATACTTCGGCCGTCCGCCTGGCCGATGGCTGCCAGCCGGGCAGCGAAATCGAGCTGATCCTGACCAACGAAAGCTACAGCTATGTCTGGAAGCCGGATTACCGATTCGGCAGGGAGCTGCTTTACCAGGCGTTCCAGTTTCACCGAAACGATGTAAGCCGTTACCGGCTGAGAGTGGGGAGGTAGGAGATCGATGGACGGTCAGTCCGACCGCTGTCTGCGGGCCCAGTTGTGCAGTGTATTCCAGAGGATGAAACAAATCGCGCTCCAGAGGAGGCTGAAAAGGGCGGTGCGTCTGTTGCCCTGAATGAAGCTGTACACCAGGCGCAGCAGATAATAGACGACCAAAATCCAGAGTCCGGCGGCTACGCCGGCCAGCCAGGGCCAGCGCCGATAGGCCCCGGGGAGCCGGTCCTGCAGCGACCGGCGCTCTTCTTTTCGATACATGAAAAACTCCGCTCGAAATGATTCTTTTCTGCAATGAACTGCCACCCGGAAAATATGGGAATAACACTATAATCTGAAGGCGAATAACTCCAGAGGTTTTTGTAACCGATTAATGGATTGAGACTGAAGCGTGAACGGAAAAGAAAGTAAGAACAATTGGACAGGAAGACAAAGGGTGCGGGCGGCATTCCGGATGCAGAAGCCGGATCGGGTGCCGCGGTTCGACCAGACCGTCTGCCTGGAGGTTGCCAGCGCGGTGCTGGGCCGCGAGGTATTGGTGGGCGGAGGAACGCTGCGCTTTCGTGAAGTGGCGGCGCGCTTCGAAAGCGAGCAGGCCGGCCGGGAATTCGAGGACCGGATGATCGAGGACATCGCCGCATTCTATCGCGGGATGGACTACGACATGGCCCGCATGCCCTGGCGCGACCGCCGCCAGGCCGCCCGGAAACTGGATGAATATACGTATCTGTTCGGGGATGAAGCGAAGGAGGGCCCGTGGGAAGTGTACCGCTACGCCCCGGGGACCTTTAACTGGCACCAGGCGGATGGCTGGCTGGCCGGCGGCGACGTCGACCGGCTCTCTCGCTGGCTCGCCGAACAGAGCCGCCGCTGGCAGGGACCGGATGAAGACCCCTCGCGCATGGACGAAGTGACCAGGCTGCGGGAACTGGTGGGCCAGGAGATGGCGATCTGCCATACGATCGGTTATCTGGGAATACCGATGTGGGAGCCGGCCTGGCTGATGGCCCTCGAGCTGGCGCCGGAACTGGTGGCCCAGGAACTCGACCGGCAGGTCGACCAGGCCCGGGTCGACCTCGAACTGGCCGAACGGATCGGCGTGGATGTGGCCCTGGCCGGCGGTGATTTCTGCACCAAGAGCGGTCCGGCATTCAGCCCGGCCACCTTTGACCGGCTGTGGCTGCCGAGGTTGCAGCAGATAGTACAAAAATGCAATGAAACCGGTATCAAATACGTGTTCCGCACCGATGGGGTAACCTGGCCGGTGGCGGATTCCCTGTTAGGGAAAAGCGGAGTTCACGGCTACGGTGAAATCGACTACGGGGCGGGGATGCGGCTGGGCGAGCTGAGAGCGAAGTTTCCCGGCCTAACCCTGTTCGGTAACCTCGACTGCGGCGGTGAGCTGGTTTTCGGCACCCCGGAGGAGGTTCGCGCCAGGGTGCGCTCAATCCTGGCCGAAACCGGAGGTATCGGGCACGTGGTTGGCAGTTCGAACGCGGTTATGCCGGAGACCCCGCCGCAGAACTACTTGGCAATGCTTGACGAAGAGGCCCGTTTCAGGCTATGAATTTAAGAGAGGTGCACAGAGAAAAGGATCGAAGAACATGGAGATGAGAATTTTTCAGGAACTGCTCTGGGAAGCGGCCTGTCGAGGGGAACTGAGCTTTCTGGGCAACCGACCGACCGGCCGGCGCTGGCTGGAACCGCCTTCGTCGGGCACGGTGCTGGCGCTGTCGCCGCACCAGGACGACCCGGATTCGGTGGCGGTGACGCTGAGAGTTTTTGCCGAGGCCGGCTGCCGGATCCGTTACGCAATTCTCTGTTCCTCCCACGGCGGCGTCACTGACCAGTTCGCCCTGGCGCACGCGAAATCCAGGCGTGCCGGAAAAATCGCGGACCTGATTGCCTACAAGCGGCTTATCCGGAACGAGGAACAGACCGCCAGCGCTGCCAAGGCGGGCCTGGTCGATGGAGAGTGCCGGTTCGTCGAGGGGGCGGAGGAGGACGAACGAGGCAACATGGCCGAATCGCCCGCCAACCTGGAACTGGTGCGCAAGGTTGTGGAACAGGAGGACGCGGATATCGTGGTACTGCCCTACGGGGAGGACACCAACGCCGGCCACGTGAACGTTTACCGCTACCTCTGCGAGTGCGCGCTCGAGATCGTGCTCCAGCGCAACCGGCCTCTCTTGGCCCTGTTCAACCACGACCCGAAGACTATCCGGATCAGCCATCATCTGGTGGTGCCGTTCGATGGGGAGGCGGCCCGCTGGAAGGCGGCCCTGCTGCGGGAGCATAAATCTCAGCACGAACGCAACCTCCAGGTCCGGGGCTATGGCTTCGATGAACGGATCCTGCGGACTAACCGGGAGATCCAGACCCAGCTTCAGGAGCGGGTCCTGGAGCCCTGGAAGGACGAATGCCTTTATGTGGAGGCTTTCCAGGTGGAGCTGTTCGTTTAGTTCTTCGTGAGGGCCGGTGACGAACCGGCGGTTCGTCGAGGGGCGGGCTGGCACGTTCATTGCGAAATTCACCCACGCCGGGAAACCCGCCGGCCGCGGTCTGGGCAATGAACGTGCCAGCCCGCCCCCTTCCCAGGGTCGGTAATTTCTCCACTGCCTGTGTCTTCCCCCGGACGCCGCGCTAAAGCCGTAAACTCCGTGGTCATTTCCAGCCCACGAAACGTTTGAAATTGTCGCAGAGCAGGTTCTTCACGTCCCGCCGGATTTCCTCTTCGCTCACCTTCCAGCCTGTCCGCAGGAGGTCCTGATATTTTTCCGCCAGGACCTCGGCGATAATCTCCCGCGAGTGGCTCCACTTGTAGATGAGCTGGTCGAGCACGCGGGCATCCGAATGCTGGGGCACGACACTGGTGCCCAGCAGCTCCAGCCGTTCGGCGGTGATCTCCCGGATAATACTCGGGTTGTTCATGAACCACCAGCAGCCGAACAGCATCACGTTGCTGAACTTGCGCGCGGTCACGCAGGCCTCGTGCTGGTTTTCCCGGCTGAGGAAGGTGACCAGGAAGCGGTTGTCCGGAAACGAGCGGGCAATCGCCTCCACCGTGCTCATCTCGCCTTTGCCCAGGCCATCCCCGGCCAGGCCCAGCCGCGGGTTGACCAGCTTGTTCACGCCGATCATCATGGCGAACGGGATACCGGCCTGCCGCGTGACCGGCACGATGCACTTTTCGAGGATCGCGGCCCGTTTGCCCGCCTCCGGAAAGCGGAACGACGGCGGGAGTGAAACTGCAAGGTAGAGCGGTTTCATCCGGCCGATCCAGTCGGCGAGGAAGCGGCGGATTTCGGTCAGGGTTTCATCGGTCAGTTCCAGGCTCGTACGGTAGCCCCAGCCCGCCAGCCGGTGGCAGGCCCGGTCCCAGTCGTTCAGGAGGGGATCGATCCGCAGGGCGGCCTTGAATCGCGGGTCGCCGGCTCCGGCGCCGGCTTCCCACACCCGCCGTTCGAGTTCATCGAACGGATCGTTGGTCATCACCACCGCTTCCACGTTGGCCAGCTCGAATACCGTGTCCACGTAGTCCGCTGCTTTCCGGCCGGCGAAGTAGCGGCGCAGCTTGCCGAGGTCCCGGGAATTGACGTCGAGTCCCAGGGAACTCAGCACGGTGAGAACTCCCCGGTTGGATTCGGAAAGAGGGGAGTGGTCGATAAAGAGGGCCTGCCAGATTCGCTCCGCCTGTTCCTTCTTGCTTAGTGCAAAAAAGTCCTCCGGAGCGGTGTCGCTGTAACGGAAGAATTCCGCTGTTAGGTAGTGGTAGGTGAGGAGCTCGTCCACGCCCCAGAGTAAGAGCGGGCCGAAAGCAGGCGGGTAGAGGTGGGTGTGCATGTCGAGTACCGGGGTTTCCTGAACGACTTTAGCTACAGTCCGGCGCAGCTTGGCTGCATCTGTCAACTGGCTCATTAAATCTCCTCGAAATTAGTTTCGATTCACCTGGCTTGAACTTATCGACTAAGCTCGCCCGCAACAGGCAACGGCAACAGGTGCAGTGCCTTGCTTGCTATTTTTCAGTCCGCAAACTCGAGAATGGGGGACAAACGCCATTCATTAATCCTGAAATCCGCTATGGCGTTGAGCTCCTCGTTGCTCGAACACATCGAGACCCCGATGCCAGCGATACGAACCATGCAGATGTCGTTCTCGTCGTCACCTACCGCTATTACGCTGCCCAGGTCGATCCCCTGTTCATTTGTGGCATGCAGAAGGGCGTTGCTCATGCAGAAGTTGTGATTGCATTGGCTTGAGTTGGAATGACAGAAATAGGAAGGGGTGAGGACCTCTCCAGTCGTAACGCTTTGTGAGAACTCAAGCTCATTTGCCATTACAAAATCAGCACCGATCTTGTTCTTAATGTGGTTGGCGATAAAGTCATAGCTGTCAGTGATGATGCCGGTGACATAACCTCTTTGCCGGAGCGTCGCTAAGACATCGCCTGCGTCTTCGACCAATGGAATCGAATCCGTGACCGACAAAAGCTCAGCAATATTCCTACCCTTCAGAAGGCGTGCAATGAGTTTCGTGATCAGGTACGAATCCTGGTTCTTTGTCACGATATCGATCAAATTCTCGTGAAAGCCGAACTCCTTTGCGGCTGAATCAATGAATCGACCTTTCAGAAGAACGTTGTCCAGGTCGAACACGACCATTTTACGCAGTTGTCGCACTTCGTCGCGTATTGCATCGTCCATGTAGTCACGGATGATGGATATGGTTTGAAGTTCATCAAGACTGGTACGGGAGATTTTTTGGGCACGCCACAGAATAGCCCGGGAAACCTCTTTGGACATAAGGGTCAGTTGATGCCAGGGCTTCATCTTGTGTTCAAGCTCGCCGATGTCCACTTCTGTGATTCTGGCGCCCAGGAGGTGCATGTCTATAAGCAAGGCGATGTCGACACCATAATCCTCCTCGAATGTGACCTTCTGTAAGTACTCCCGGCGTCCAGCGATGATGCCGCCCAGTGGTTGAGCAAAGGAAGCGAGGGACGGAAACAGGAAGCTGAGCAGGGGTTTGGCGACCAGTTCAGTAATTCTGCCTGCTTCGCGATGGAATTTAGCCTTAACAAAGTCGGCTTCGTTTTTAATGATGGGTTCGGTAAGGATTCGAACTACATCAGCCTCCAGCTTACTCAAATCCGCATCCAAATAGACTATGATCTCCTGTGATGAAACCAGCAATCCCTCGCGCATGGATGTGCCTTTGCCGATACTGGTGCTGGTGATGACGCTGGCTCCGGCGGCTTTAGCCTCTTTGACCGTATTGTCGAACGACTTATCGTCGACTACGATAACTTCCCTGACGGCGGGGTTGCTCCGGGCAATCTTAACGACTGCCCCAATAGTAAGTTCCTCGTTTTTCGCGGGTACGATGACACTGATCATTGTCCATTATCCTTTCAGGCACTGAACTCCCGCCGATTAGTGTCCTGCCTCAGCCACCGCAATCGCCTCGATCTCGATCAAAGCTCCCCTGGCCAGTCCCGCCACTGCCACGGTCGAGCGGGCCGGCCGGTTAGCGCCCATCGCCCGTTTGTAAACCACGTTCATGGCGTCGTAATCACTGATCCGGGCCAGGAAGACCGTGGTCTTAACCACCCGGGAGAGATCGGTACCGGCCCGGCGGAGATTGGTATCGAGGTTGACGAGCGCCTGGGCGGTCTGACTTTTGATATCGTCGCCGGCAAGCTTGCCGGTTTCCGGCACCAGGCCGATCTGGCCGCTGGCGAAGATGAAGCCGCCGGCGGTCACGGTCGCCGAAAACGGCAGGTCCGCAGGCGCAGCCTGCGCCCGGTTGTTTGCCTGCCCGGCCAGATGCTGGTAGATCAGGAGGGAAACGGCAAGCGCGGCTGCGAACACCGCCGCCGGAAACGGGCGAATTCTTTTCATCCGGCCACCTCGCGCTGAATAAGTTGACAGAGGGTAAGCGATCGTCCAACGGGAATGGTGGGGCATGGAGTAATTTACAAAGATCAGGCCCGGCCGCACAACTTTCAGTATGCGCCCTTTTCGAAGGCGGTTTCGTACATGGCCAAGATGTTTTTCAGCGGGGCGTCGATCTGGATGTAGGTATGCCCCGGGCCGATAATGAAGCCTCCTCCCGGCGCCAGCAGCTCAATGTTGCGGCGCACTTCCCGCCGCACCTGGGCTGCCGTGCCCTGGTTGAGGGTTTCCAGCAGGTCGACCGAGCCGTAGAAAGTGAGATCGCGGCCGAATTCGCGCTTGAGCGATTCGAGGTTCATGCCGGCCGCCCGGTGCTGGATCGGTTCGAGGATGTCCACGCCCGAATCGATTATTTCCGGCAGCAGGAGCCTCACCGACCCGCAGACATGCAGCAGAAGTTTTTTCCCGCAGCGGTGTACCCGGTCCGCGATCCTGCGCAGGTAGGGCTTGACCAGCCGCTTGAATACCTCCGGCGAAAAGAGCGGGCCGCTGGCCATGCAGTAGTCATCGGCCACGTAAAAGATGTCGAACCCCTCCGGTGCCTGTTTCAGCAGCCGGTCGAGCGCGGCAACCAGGTAAGCGGAAGTGCGTTCGATAAGGGCCTGCGCCAGAGTTTCATCCAGCGCCAGGTCCACCAGGAACTGTTCCATCCCCCGCAGGAAAGTGGCGTTGAAGTAGCCGCCGTGAGTGATATGGGCGATTATCGCCCTGTCCGGCTGGGTGCGGCGCAGCTCGTTCAGGTGGCCGAACTCCAGCAGCGCGGGGTCCGGCCAGTCGTACCGGTCCAGCTCGACCACGGATTCGACAGCGGCCAGGGGGTGGTAGACGATCTCATCGTAGTAACCTGTTTTCTCGCCGGTCTGGTAAGGCTGCTTTTTGGTGCGGTAGCCCCAGCGGTTCTGAAACAGGCCGCCCTCCAAGGGTCTTTCCCGGGGATCGTTGATTAACGGGCCTTCGAGCCAGGTGTCGACATGGAGGGCATCCCAGAGTTCAGCCCGGGTACTGATACCGAAATGGCCGTAAAGAAGCTCGTAGACTTCCGGCTGAGCATCGAAAGTGATCGGCACCCGGTCCGGCTCACGGTGGTCGACTGCGGTCAGCACTCGCTCTCTTCCGTTCATACCCGGCGATTCTCCTGCAGATAAGGAGTGCCCGTAATAAGGAGTGATATTATAAAGATAAGAGTCGCCCGGCGCAAGTGGGGTTTGAAAATCATTCTTAGTCATTGACTTGGCCCGAGCGGAAGCCGTATCTTAAACTGACGGCGCGCTAATCTGCTGCAGAGTGCGCCGCTTCGGTAATTGGCCGGACTCTAAAAGCGCATTGGGAAAACCCACATGTATCGCAAAAAGGAAAACCATAAAAAACAATGCGGTATGAACTTGTGTAATCTTTTATAATTTAATGTGTTACTGAAGATGCGATCCCGATTATATCGGGACGTCGCCCCTGTAATTCATATCCCTCTTATTCAGGCGAGATTAAGTTAACACGCTTCTCAAGACGGAGAAATTCCGGTGAGTGCGAACCAGACGAGTTACTTTAAACTGCGGGAAGAAATCGGCGGCCTGCCGCTGATCGACACCCACGATCACATCAAGAGTGAGCGGCTTCGGATCGAGACTCTTTTTACCCCGGCAAGCCTGGGCTACGTGGGCTGCAACCTATGCGCCGCCGGCGCCACCAGCGAGGAAGCCCGGGCGGTGGAAAACGCCGCCGCCGATCCGGCCCGGGCCCGGGAGGTGATCCTGCGCTACTGGCCCTATACCCGCACCACGGGTTACGGCCGGAGTATCGAGCGCACCCTGAAAGGAGTGTTCGGGATCGACCGGCTGGACCGGGAGAGCTACGACCAGCTGGCGGAAAAAATCCGCACCGGAGTCACCGAAGGCTGCTACGAAAGCTGGTTCAAAGGCCGCTACAACATCCGGGCGGTAATCCTGGACAGCGACAGCGACGACGATTATGCGCCGTTTTTCCATCGCAGCCTGCGCCACGGCAAGTATTTCGTCCTCTGCGACAGCCGGGAGAAGCTCGAAGTCCTCGAAGAGCGCACGGACCGCTCGATCCATTCCGCGGCCGAGCTCAGGGATGCCATGTGGGACTACCTCGAACGGCTGATCGAAAAATTTCCCGGCGTAGTGGCGCTGAAAAACAACCTGGCCTACAACCGGTCGATATTCTTCGAGCGCACGACTTTGGCTCAGGCGGACCGGTCTTTCAACCGGCTGTTCGCCGACAAGCACCCCCATCACGCCGCCGACTGGATCGATACCCACCATCGCAGCTACGATGAGCTCGCTCCTCTCCAGAACTTTCTCGTCCACGAAACCGTGCGTTTCGCCGGGGAACACGATCTGGCCTACCAGATCCATACCGGCTTGCAGGCGGGTTACACCAACCAGATATCGGACAGCCGGCCCACTCATTTGATCAACCTGGTGAGTGAGTACCGCAACGTACGCTTCGTGCTTTTTCACGGTGGTTTTCCCTGGTGCCGGGAGTGGGGAGTGATGGGCAAGAATTTTCCCAACGTCTGGCTCGACCTCTGCTGGCTGCACATCATCAGCCCGGCCACCACGGTGCAGATGCTCGACGAATGGCTGGACTACGTGCCCTCCAACAAGCTCTTCGCTTTCGGCGGCGACCTGCACCTGGTGGAGAGCGTTTACGGGCACCTCGAAATAGCCCGGGACAACCTGGCCCGGGCCCTGGCCGCCAAGGTCGACCGCGGCGATTTCGACCTCGCTACGGCCCTGGAAGTGGCCCGGAGAATGTTGCTGGACAATCCGGACCAGGTATTCCGGCTCGGGCTCTGTCCTCAACCGGGCGGTAGCTGAAACTCAATTGGCTGTCAGTGACGGAGGATTTGATGGGCGCCGATAAAGAATCAGACCGCAAAAGCGGGAACCGTTTCCAGCAGGAGAGCAAGTACTCCAGAGACGGCATGAAAGAATGGTCGCCCGAATGGGGAGACCAGGTATCGCTGTACAAAAGTTACCCGGATGCCGACAGCGTGGTCCTTCCCGATCCGCAGATTAAAGGCGGCCCGCCGGTCTGGGAAGTGATCGCCGCCAGGCGCAGCTACCGCGATTTCCTCGAGGAGCCGATCGACCTGGCGGCCTTGAGCCAGCTGCTCTGGTCCAGCCAGGGGATCACCGCCCGCACGCGGAACTTTTTTTTCCGCTCGGCGCCCAGCGCCGGGGCGCTTTACCCGGTCGAAACCTACGTGGCCTGCCACCACGTGGAAGGCGCGCAGATGGGTCTATTCCACTACAACGTGCCGGAACACAAGCTCGAGCTGCTGGTGGCCGGAGACATCTGCGACCGGCTGATGAATGCCGGGCTGATGCAGCCGGTGCTCTCCGAAAGCTCCGTGGTGTTCATCTGGACAGCGGTGGTGAAGCGTTCGAGCTGGAAATACCATCAGCGGGCCTGGCGCTACATTTACCTGGACTGCGGCCATCTGGCCCAGAACCTGCACCTGGCCGCCGAGGCACTTGGGTTAGGCTGCTGTCTGACCGGCGCATTTTTCGACGATGAGGTGAACGAGCTGGTGGGAGTGGACCCGGTGGAAGAACCGGTCATCTACATGTGCGCGGTCGGGCCGCGCGACCGGTTCGACGAGTGATGAGGCAGGAGAGGAAACGAGGGGGGGATGGATACTCTGGCGCACGGTCTCTGGGGCGGCATGATCGCCGGCTGGAAGAAACGATTCGGCCTGGCTTTTCTATTCGGCATGGCTCCCGATCTGTTGTCCTTCGGGCTCTGGCTGGCGATCAGGTGGATGCACGGCCAGTTCCAGAGGGGCAGGCCGGATGTTCATTTCCTGCCGGACTGGCTTCACACGGCGTATAATTTCACCCACAGCCTGTTTATTATCGGCGCGCTCTGGGCCCTGCTCTGGTGGTGGAATCGCGAAATCGCGGTGCCTTTCTCCGCCTGGATCATCCACATCCTCTGCGACATCCCCACCCATTCGCGGAGTTTTTTCCCCACGCCTTTTCTCTTTCCGCTGAGCGACTATACCGTGGATGGCATAAGCTGGGGACAGACCTGGTTCATGATACTCAACTATTCCTGCCTGCTGGCCCTGTCCCTGGCCTGGGCTTACAGTCGGCACCGCCGGCGCAGAAAAGTTAGGCTGAAAGTCTCGCCTCAGCCGCAGTCCGGGCCCTCGGCGGAGCAGCCGGTCGAGATCGGTCCGGCTTCCTCCAGCAGGTCGACGTAGGCCCGGTCGATCAGGTCCTCCGGTTTTACCTCGCACAGCTTCATGTACTTATCACAGGTACTGCGCAACTGCTCCACTCCGTCCCGTTCCCGCCTGCCCAGCACTTCGATCTCGATAAAATGCCCCAGGCCTTCCACCGAGTCCAGGTGGAACTTGACGTTGCCCAGCAGATACCTCTCGCGCGTCTTTCTGACTTCCAGGCGGCTGCCCAGGCAACCGTCCAGCACCCGGTGGAGGGCATCCGCGTCTCCGTAGCGGTAGAGATTGACGATACTGTGCTTGGGGCCGTCGGTGTCGGGTCGCAGATAGCCGATCAGCAGTTTTTCGCTCCGGCAGCGGCGCAGCTTCAGCCTTCCGCGCGGGACCCGGTAAAAAGTGTCCGTCTGGCTTTCGCGGCTCAGCCGCCTGGCACCCCACGACAGGATCTTCTCCCGCAGGGAATTGATGTCCCGGCAGCGGGCCTTGATTTCCACAGTCTGGTCGTGGCGCAGGAGAAAGTCTTTGTCGTTTTTTCGCAATTTTGCCTCCGTCCGGCTTGCGGCCGGGATTCAAAGTATATATTTTATTAAGACATACGAAAATGCGGCTTGAATTGTGCGTCAAAACGGAATCCAAAATCCAGCGAGACCGACTGAAAATGAAATTCAACGGTGCAATTAAATTCGTGGGAATTTTTTCGCTGAGCGCAACCTTTGCCTGCAGCGGCGGCGGCGAAAAAAATCCGTCGGAAGCGCTGGCCAGGATTGCCGGCGAAATGGCCTCGGCCAGCGACCTGCGCGAGGTGCGTTTCGAGGACCTGAACAGCGATGGCGTCCGCGAGGTGCTGCTGGTCTACGGCCCGCGCGAGCTGCTGAACTTCGATGTCTACTACCGCAGCGAAAACGGCGACTGGACGATCACGCCGATGATCAACGACAAGCAGAACCCGCGTGAGTTCGTCAGCACCCGGCTCGATTCGGTCAACGACACGGACGGGGACGGCCGGAAGGAGATCCAGGTTTCGAGCCGGCTGTACGACGGCAACACCATGGTCAAGGAAATCCATTGGGGACCCAAGGGCTATGAAGTGATAAACCAGCATACCGTGATAGTCCGGCAAGAGCCGCCGAAAACCGAAACCGCGGCCGACGCTCAGCCGGTGCAGAAGAAGCCGGAACCCGAGCCGCCCAAGGTCGAACCGATCCCGCCCATCACTCCCTCCTGGGGCACCTACCTGGTAAAGAAGGGCGATACTGTCTACGGCCTGGCCGACAACCTCGGCTCCTCCCTCGATGAGCTCGAAAAGTTCAACAATAGCGAGCTCGCCAGCCGGGGCCTGCGGATCGGCCAGAGAATCCGCGTGCCGGTACCCCGCAACCACAACGATAAGGTCTCGGTCACTATCGAAAAAGAAGAATACATAGTCAAAAGCGGAGATACCCTGATCGGAATCGCCCAGCAGCAGGGAGTCAGCGTGCGCGCCCTCCAGAGCTGGAACCACGCCCTGCTGGCCGATGGAACTGTCAAGGTCGGGCAGAAGCTCAGGATCCACCGGGCCGTGATCGACATCAAGTCCTGACCGCCAAGACGGTCCGCTCAGTCAGTATTCGGGGAAAGGGTAGGGCATGTCGTTCTCGTAGCCGGTATCCTCTTCCAGGGATTCCGCCACGGCCGGCGTGGTGACCAGGATTATCCGGCGGAAACTGCCGTCGAATACAGGGTAGCCCCGCACGCGCACTTTTCTTTCCAGTCCACCCCACTTTATCGTTCCGTACTTCTCCCTGGTTTTGCCGTAAATGTCCACCGCTTCGCGGATTTCCGTCTCGGTACCCTGGCCGCCGGGCGGGTAGCCCAGTCCGGGGGAGCTGAAGCGGCGGTAGAGCTGGCCGTTGTCGAAGATAGTGACGACCATGGGGGTGAGGTAGCTGAGCCGGATCGCCAGGGCTTCGTGGCTGACCAGGGCGTAGATTTGCTTGAGGCCGGCAAGGTCGTAGTCGGTCTCCGGGGCGTCGTGGACCAGCCACTGGTGTGGGCAGAGCAGCAGCGAGGCGAACTTGGAGCAGTAGTGCTCGAGCTTGCCGCCCAGGGAGGGATCGCCCTGATGGTTGCGCGGGTAGCTCCAGTAGATGTGGGCCAGCTCGTGGGCAATCCGGAACGCGGCCCGCTCCTGCCGGAACTCGCGGTTGACCTTGATCGTCCAGCCTTCTTCGGTGCGCAGTAGCGCGCTTTCCGCCACGTGGCTCGACCGGACCACCCGGGCCTTGAAACGGGCCACGACCAGGTCGAGGTCCACCGGGGGAGCAGTGATCCCGCAGCGGGCAAGGATATCGAGCGTGATGTCGCGTATTTTCGGAAAGCTCACCGCCCAACTCCCCCGGCCGCTACCGGCGCGTGACCGCACAGAGGAGCCGGATCACGGCCGCAGCCGCCGAACAGATCAAGAGCACCAGGGTCAGCACCAGGCACACCGCCGCCGCAATCCGCAGCAAGCCACGATTGTCCGGCGAGGAATAACCGAGCGCGGCGGCTACCAGGTTTATCACGAACAACAGGCAGAGGATCACTCCCAGCCCGCCGGCGGCCGCTGACAGGTCCTGCGGGCTGAGGGTCATGGCGCTGCCGACCGATAGTACCAGCCAGGCGGCCAGGTACATACGCCAGTCGGTGAAGTCGAGGTGGCGGGCGAGCCTGAGGGCCAGGGTCCACAGACGGGAAAGAAAATCGAGGGTCCAGCCGGCGAAACCCCAGCCCGGATCCAGCCCCCGACCCCCGCCGATCAGTTCACCCAGGCCGAGAGGCAGGCCGGCCAGATAGCGGATGACCACGTAGAGCGCCGCGCTGCCGGCAATGAGCGGGCCGACGCTGATGAAAAAGTTACCGACCAGGTGGTAGAGGTTCCTGCCGCTGTAGGTATGGGTGACGTAGCCTGCGTTCTCACGGCTCGAACTGAACGAGAACAGTCTGATCCCGGTGATCTTGTGTCCGAACAGCGGGCAGAAAACCGCATGTCCCAGCTCGTGTACAGCCGTGCCGGGCCAAGCCAGCAGCCAGAGATAGGCCTTGAGGCCGATCAGCCGGATCGCGCTTTTTTCAAGCAGGTGGGAGCTCAGATGGATGAGCCAGCCGAACAGCAGCACCGGGAGGATGAGCGAAAGGGTCTGGCCGAGGGTGCTGACCAGGGCGGTCCAAACCACTCTTTGGATTGCGTCCCACATCTGGCTGGGCCTCTGACCGGCCGCTGGCGGCCCCTCAGATCTTGAGCTCCTTGAGGAATTCCCGGACGCCCTCCCGGAGGTCTTTCTGCGCCAGGGCGAACTCGATAGTGGTCTTGACGAAGGAGAGCTTGTCGCCCACCGTGTGCCACTTGCCTTTCAGGACGTGGGCGTAGACTACCTTCTCGCGCGCCATGCTCAGGATCGCATCCGTGAGCAGGATCTCCTTGTGGGTCTCGTCGATCTTGGTCTGCCTGAGGTAGTCGAAGATGTCGGGGGTGAAGATCATCCGGCCGCAGAGGGCGAGGTCGCTGGGGGCTTTTTCCGGAGCGGGCTTTTCCACCAGGTCCTCCACGATGTACTCGCCGTTGATCGGCCGGCCCTTGATGATGCCGTAATGGGAAACTTTGTCCGGGAGCACCTGGGAGACGCCCAGGACTGTGCTGTTGTACTTATCGTAGGTACGCATCAGCTCCTTGAGGGCCGGTTCCCGCCCCATGATCAGGTCATCGCCGAACAGCACCGCGAACGGCTCGCCGCCAATATGGTTGGCCGCTTTCAGAACGGCGTGGCCGGTGCCCAGCGATTCTTTCTGCTGCAGGTAGTGGATGTCCGCGAGCTGCTCGATACGCTCCAGGTCGCGCAGCACCGATTCCTGCCCCTTTTCCTTGAGCGTCATGTTCAGCTCGATCGATTTGTCGAAGTGCTCGACGATCGCCCGCTTGCCCCGGCCGGTAATCACCAGGATGTCCTCGATCCCGCTGTCCACGATCTCCTCGATGATGTACTGGATCGCCGGCTTGTCCACAACCGGGATCATCTCCTTAGGCAGGGCTTTGGTCACAGGCAGGAACCTCGTTCCCAGCCCGGCGGCCGGGACTACTGCCTTGCGGATTTTCATTAAAAGCTCCTTGACTGCCAGATTAAAATTGATTTCGATCTTGGTATTTATAGTAGCGACATACGTGACAAAGTTATCTATAAATGCCAAAAACTGCAAGACTTAAATCATTGCGACACTCTCGAGTTCTGCTCCTGTCGGAGACCGGCCGGACTGTCTTTTTCTCTTTTCCAGGCCCGGCCGGTATCGTATCTTATCGCAAGCCGCTATCGTCCCGGTAAATCGGGCCGAATCAATTTCCAGGAAAAATTCCGAGTGCAACGAACGCGAGGGGGAACACGATGAAACGTGTCGCAACTCTGGTAGTCGCGGCCGCGTTGCTGGCAGGCGCAGCCGCCAGGGCGGAAATCCATTCGATCAGGCTCGCCGGCGACGCCCAGCCGGGCTGCTGGAGCCTGGAGGAGATAGTCGCCAGGCTGACAGCCGGGCTGGGTTCCGACCGGGAGAAGGTGATGGCCCTGCACGGTTTCGGCATGGCCCACCAGATACATTTCATCGGGCCGAACGAAGGCGGCCTGGGTCTGGAAGACCCGCTCAAGCTGCTCACCGTCTACGGCTACGACCTCTGCGGCAACAACAGCACTACGATGTGCGGCCTTTATAACCTGGCCGGTCTAAAGGCCCGCCGCCGCGGCCTGACCGGGCACGTGGTGCCGGAGGTCTGGTTCGACGGCAAATGGAACTACGTCGATACCGACATGTTCGGTTATGTCTACCTGACGGATGACAAGGCAATTGCTTCGGTGGACGAACTCCTGGCCAACCCGGAACTTTTCGCGCGCAGCGGCCGCCGGCCCGATCCTTTCTTCCCCTGGGACCCGCCGAAAACAATGAGCCAGGCTTTCACCAACGCCTCGGGCTGGAAGGACTACCACTCCTATTCGCTGGGTCATCTCAGCGAACTGTCGCTGCGCACCGGCGAAACCGTGACCTGCTGGTTCCGGCCCCAGGGCCGCAGCCGCTACTACCTCGACCCCGAGGCTTTCCCCGACGAGGTCAGCACGGTCTACCGCGATTACTGGGTCGAGGGGCCGGTGCGCCAGAATTCGCTGGCCTGGACCGACACCGTGCCCGCCGCTTACGGCAACGGCCGGTTCCTCTACCAGCCTGATTTGCACTCGGCGGCTTTCCTCCACGAGAACCCGCAGGTCGAGGGAGTGAAGGTGGCGGACGAGCGCGATAAGCCGACCCTGACAGCCGTTGCCACCGGACAGAAGGCCACGGTGGTGGTCGAAGTCAATTCACCCTGGGTGGTCTGCGGTCTGCAGAATAACATCACTGATTGGGATGACGACACTGAAGGGGCGGTGGCCAGCGGCTGGTTCTGGCGGATCGCCGAACAGGACGAAAACCGGATTTACGTCTCCACCGACCGTGGCCGCACCTGGAAGCTGGCCTGGGAGAACGCTCATCGGGGCGCGGTTCCCTTCCGCGTGGACCTGACCGGTCTGGTCCGGGGCTGCTACTCCTACCGGGTGAAGTTCGAATGGACCGACCGGGCCGGCAGCGGCCGGGTGGGACTGCAGGGGCTGGCGCTGGAAACCTGGGTCGAGCTGTCGCCGATGGCCCTGCCGCGGCTCGAGCCGGGGAGGAACAAGTTCGTCTTGTCCACCGGCAACCAGCGCGCCGTGATCAACGAATGCTACTGGCGGCCGGGGGAGAGCCTGCCCGGCCAGCGGGAAGATAATGTCGCCATGCAGACCGGCGAACCGCGGATTTACCAGGAGGCCGATTCGCTGCCTGGAGTGATCGAGTTTTCGCCGGGCGCCGAGGGAGTAATCGACGAGGTGCGGCTGGCGCTGCTGGCCCTGCCCGCCCCGGGCAAACAGATCAGGGACATCCGGCTGGCGCTCTCGCTCTCCGAGAACAGCGGCCAGAGCTGGCAGAAGCTGGAAACCTTCACGCCGAACTCCGAGCAGGAAGTCGGCGGCTGCTGGTTCAACCACGTTATCCGCGGACGCAGCCTTTCCGGCAAGACCGCCCGTTTCAGGATCGAGCTGGAAGGTTGCGGCCTGCGCGCGGCGATCGCCAACTGCCTGGAGCGGGTCAGCCTGAGTTCTCCAACCACGCTCAAGATCATACACACCTATCGTGATACCGGCGGCAGCCGCCAGAACGTGAGCTGGAGCTTCCCGCCCGGGGCCCAGAACACGGCCTACGAAGTAGTTGTGCCGGGAAACAAGATCTACAACGAGTCGATCATCTTCGCCGGCGCCTCGCCGGAATGACCCGACAGGGAGGGGGCTGGTATGCTGAAGCAAGAGGAAAAGAGCCTGTCAGCCGGAGCCGGAAAGTGTCTGTCTGCACTTCTGCTGATTATTGCCCTTCCGGCGATCCTCGCGGCTGGGCCGGAGGTCGACTGGCGGGTGATTCCGAATTCCAACGCGCTCGAAGACTACAACGTCACTCCCGGCTCGATCGCCCTTAACAAAGCTCTGATCGATGCCGCCGAATACGTGCTGCGCTGGCAGCTTCCCAGGGACGGGGAGGCCTGGCGGCAGAGGCGCGGCGAAGTCCGGCAGGGGTTCCTCGCCGCCCTGGGTCTCGGCCGGCTCCCCGAGCGCACTCCACTCGCCCCTCAAATAGTCGGCCGCCACGATTTCGGCGACTACACCCTCGAAAACGTCGTCTTTTACAGCCGGCCGGATTTTCCGGTCACGGCCAACCTCTACCGTCCGAAAAACGCCGCTGCCGGGAGGACCCCGGCAGTGCTCTGCCCCATCGGCCACACGCTCGACCTGGGCAAGGCTTACGGGATGTACCAGACCCGCTGTATCAAGCTGGTCAAAATGGGATTCGTCGTGCTGGTCTACGACCCGATCGGCCACGGGGAAAGAGCGGTCGAGGGCAACAACCATCATGAAGCCGGGTTCGCCCTTCTGCCGCTGGGCCAGACCGTGGCCGGCTGGATGGTCTGGGACAGCATGCGCGCCATCGACTTCCTGCTCACCCTGCCGGAAGTCGACCCCGGCAGGATCGGTATCACCGGCAATTCCGGCGGCGGGCTCAACTCGCTTTTCACCGCCGCGGTCGACCAGCGGATCGGCGCGTGCGCCGTGGCCGGCTACATCTTCCATTTCAATAACTGGATAAAATATTCAGGCCCGCACTGCACCTGTACCTGTCTGCCCGAGCTGTACCGCAGAATGGAATGGTTCGAGATCGCCGGGCTGATTGCGCCGAGAGCGCTGCTCATGATGCAGGGGGAGCGGGATGACCTCTTCCCGATCAGCGGGGCCCGGATCGCCGGCCGCAGGACCGAGGCCCTTTACGCTCTTACCGGCAGCCGGGACCGGGCGAAATTCCGGGAGTTCGCGGGATACGACCACGGTTACTACCAGCCTTTCCGGGAAGCGATGTACGGCTGGATGGACTGCTTCCTGAACGGCAGGGGCACGGCCGAACCGGTCCCGGAGGGAGACATCGAGCCATTGGCCCCGGATGACCCGCGCCTGTTCTGCGACCCCGGGGGGAAGCTGATGGCGAAAGCCAAAACCACAGTGCAGCTTGCCCGCGAAATGGCCGGCGAAATGATCGCCGGTCTCGACCGGAAACCCACCGCCGGTGAATTGAAGGAGCTTATCGCAGAACTCGTCCGGCCGCCGGACCCGGAACTCCATCATCTGATGCCGATAGTGCTGGGACGGCTCGACCTGGACTACGCGCGGCTGGAAAAGGTCTATTTCCTGAGCGAGGACGGTATTCCTCTGCCGGGGCTGCTCTGGCTTCCCAAAGACAGCTCGTCCGCGCCGCTGCGCACGGTGCTGGTGGTCGATGACCGGGGCAAGGAGCAGGTCGCCCGTTCGGGTCTGGTCCAGCCCCTGGTGGGAAAAGGCCTGGCCGTGCTTTCTGTGGACTTGCGGGGCCGGGGCGAAACGCTCGGGCAGATCAATCCCGGCCGGGACAACAATTACCAGTTCGCCTGGCATTCGGTCCTCTGGGGCAGGCCGGCGGCCGGGCGCAGGGCTTTCGATATCACCCGCGCGCTGGACTTTATCGGCCGGCGGCAGGACCTGACCCTCGAGGGCGTCACGGTGGTGGGAATCCGGGATGAAGTGCCGGCGGTACTTCTGGCCGCAGCCGGCGATCCGAGGATTGGCAATACGGTCTGCGCCGGTTACCTGGCGAGCTTCAGGTCGCAGATGACGGCGGTGGCGGTGAAATCGCACGAGGAATTTCTCCGGCGCTGGAATTCAGGGGCGATGGACACGGGCCGTCTGGCGGGGGCCGGGATCGAGGCGGACCTGGGGGACGTGATCCCCTCGGTGCTGGAAGCCGGGGACGTGCCGGACATCGCCGGCCTGCTTGCCGGCCGAAGGCTGACCTATATCGGCCTGCGGGACCTCGGCGCCGAAGGCAGCGCCGAGGCAGTCGAGAGGTTCCGCAGGGTGGTCAGCAGCGCGGGTTCCGGCTGGTGCCGCTTCGAGCCTGAATTGCAGCTCGGGCCGGACAATATCGCCGGGCTGGTGGACTTGAAATAGCCTGCGCCGGGAAGCGGGAATTGTCGCCTTAATCGCAAAGAATTCCTCGGAGCTTGCTCCGGGATAAACCGCAACCGGATCAGACGTAGGGGCGGGTTTGAAACCCGCCCGTACAGGTTTTTCCCGCGCCCGCAGGGATGGTTTGCGTAGGGGCGACCGGCTGGTCGCCCGCGGGAGGGGGTTGAAATGTTCAATATTACCCTTATGACACCTTGCGGTTTGCCGCGGGCAGTTCATTCCATTTTGCCGAGAGGTAAATCAGTATGACTTCCTGGACAGTCCTCGGAATCTTTGCGGCCGGTTTTCTGGCCGGAATTCTCGTAGCCTATCTCTTCAAGTTTTTCCGCGTTAAGAAAACCGAAGAACTCGTGGACGAGATTTATCGCAGGAACGAGTCTCAGCTCAAGGACAGCTTTGGCCAGTTGTCTCTCGATGCTCTTTCTAAATCAATCGAGATAGCTCAGAAAAATGCGGAGGCATTGGGAGTCAAGGAACTGGATTCAAAAAAGGGCCTTATCGATCAACAGCTGCAGAATATGACCACTGAACTGAAAAAAGTATCCGACCTGGTAAATACTCTTGAAAAAGACAGGGAAAAGAAGTTCGGTGAAATTACGAATCAGCTCAAGACTACGAGCGAACAAACGACAGCTCTTATTCAATCTACCAGCACCCTTCGCGAGGCCCTTGCCAGCTCGAAGGTGAGGGGGCAATGGGGAGAAAGAATGGCGGAAGACGTTCTGCGGATGGCCGGGTTTATTGAAAATGTCAACTATGAAAAACAAAAAGCCATCGAAGGAATCGGCACCAGACCGGATTTCACTTTTTTACTGCCGGATAAACTCAAACTCAACATGGACGTCAAGTTCCCGCTTGATAATTACTTGAAATACATTGAAGAGAAATCGGAGCAGGATAAAGGGGAGTACCTGAAAAGGTTTTTAAAGGACGTCCGGTCCCGGATCAAGGAGATCACGACCCGCGAATATATCAACCCTGAGCAAAATACCATAGACTATGTCCTGTTGTTTATTCCGAATGAACAGGTCTACACCTTTATCCATGAACAGGACAGCACGATCCTCGATGAAGCTTTAAAAAACCGGGTGGTATTTTGTTCGCCGATAACCCTGTTTGCCATACTGGCTGTAATCCGGCAGGCAGTGGATAATTTCGCCCTGGAGAAAACCTCGAATGAAATCTTGTCGTTATTGGGAATGTTCAAGAAGCAATGGGATGAATTTGTAAAAAAATTCGAGACGTTGGGGAAACGTATCGGCGATGTTCAAAAAGAATTCGAGGCGCTGACTACGACTCGCAAACGGCAGCTCGAAAGGCCGCTGAATAAAATTGATGATATAAGAGCCCAGCGTGGATTACCAATAGCACCCGCTGAAGAGGAAAGTGATGTAACTGTTGAGGATGGTTCCTGAGCCTGAAGAAACACGTGAGGGTAATTAAGCTAACAGTATAAAAACTATCATGTTACAATTATTAATATCCCTGGAAGCTCCGCATTGAAATTAGCAACCGGAAGTAAGGCGTAGGGGCGACCGGCGGTCGCCCGCGGGGTTGACCCAGAATTGATTCAATCCATCCAGGCGATTCAGCGTAACTTGCCGCGGAGTTTTTCATTTCCTGTCCAGCTCCCCCCACTGCCTTAAAATTTCAAACAGAGCAATCCCCAACGCCACGGACACGTTCAGGCTGTTCTTATAGCCCAATAAGGGAATCTCCACCACCTCATCCGCCTGCTCGACCACCTCGCGGCTCAACCCCAGCGCCTCGTTGCCCAGGAACAGGAAAGTCGGTTTTTTCTCCAACGGCGCATAGAGCGTCCGGCTGCGGGAGGTGGTTTCGAGGGCCACTATCCTGGCGCCCGCTTCCCGCGCCATTGCCAGGGCATCGCTCACTGTGGGAAGGTGCAGGTGGGGGACGAATTCTGTGGTGCCCAGGGAGGTCTTGAGCACCTTGTCGTGCGGGGGATGGGCGGTGATGCCGCAGGTGACCACCCGTTCGATACGGGCGCATTCGGCGGTGCGGAAGATGGCGCCGACGTTGAAGCTGCTTCGCAGGTTGTCCAGCACCACCGTGACCGGCACTTTCGGCAGCCGGGCATACTCCTCGATCGGCACCGCCCGGTCTTTATTGTGAATGACAATGTCTTTATTTTCTGACACATACTACTCAGGGCTATAAATAATCTACTTCAAAGCGTAAAGATAATAATTAAACTTCTTTTGGCGGCAAAAGAAGCAAAACCGGTTCTTTCATAACTGAAAGAACCAAAGGTTATTCCCGGCATTTGAGTCTTCTGCTCCGCTTCATTAGCGGTCGCCTTCGAGGACTCCGCCGCTCATTTCCCCTCCCCAGTCCTCGAAATGGCCTGCCTGCCAACGATGTCATCCAGCAAGCCACGATGGAAATTACGAGGCTGTTACACGCTCCATTCAGTGAACCTCAAGATATGGGAGCATTAAGAGCTTCTGCTTCGACTATCCCGGAATCCGACTACAAGGGAGAGCTATTCCAGACTCCAAGCATTCGTAAATCGCGGTTTATATTTCCAGTTCATTTCCTTCTCATAATTTTGTAAATCTATATTATATAAGCAATTATAAATAATCATTGGCAGTTCATTTCTATTTCATTTCCGGTTCATATTGGCAAATTCAAACATTGTACATTCCGGCCGAGATGAGAGAATTTATATTAGCGCCACCCCGGCTGCGGTCAGAATTCGGCGCTGCCTGGAGTGCGCGGGAACGGGATCACGTCCCGGATGTTGGCCATGCCCGACAGGAACAGCAGCGTGCGCTCCAGTCCCAGGCCGAACCCGCTGTGAATGGCCGTGCCGAAACGCCGGGTGTCGAGATACCAGTCATAGGCGGCTTCGTCCAGGCCGAGCATACGGATACGCCGCAGCAGGACATCGTAGCGCTCCTCGCGCTGGCTCCCGCCGATTATCTCCCCGATCCTCGGCAGCAGCACGTCCATGGCCCCCACTGTCCGGCCGTCATCGTTGAGCCGCATGTAGAAAGGCTTGATCGCGGCCGGGTAGTCGTGGATCACGACCGGCGCCTTGATTTTCTCCTCCGTGAGGTAGCGCTCGTGTTCGGTCTGGAGATCGGAACCCCAGGCAGTGGGGAACTCGAAGTTTTTTCCGCTCTGGCCCAGCAGATCGATTGCTTCGGTGTAACTTATTCTTTCAAAAGGCTTTGAGACGATCTCTTCGAGCTGCGCGACAAGCCCTTTCTCGTACCACTGCTCCATGAACGCCAGGTCTTCCCGGTCGTTTTCGAGCATGTAGGTAAGCAGGCCCTTGAGGAATTCTTCGGCCAGGCCCATGTTGTCGTTCAGGTCGTAGAATGCCATTTCCGGTTCCACCATCCAGAATTCCGACAAGTGCCGCGGAGTGTTGCTGTTTTCGGCGCGGAAGGTGGGCCCGAACGTATACACCTCGGTGAGGCCCAGGGCCAGCAGTTCGGCTTCGAGCTGGCCGCTGACCGTGAGATAGGCCGGCTTGCCGAAAAATTCCTTTTCAGTGGGAGCCGATACCCTGAACATCTGGCCGGCCCCCTCGCAGTCGCTGGTGGTGATGATCGGCGCGTGGATGTAAAAGAAGCCCTTGCGCCGGAAGAAATCATGGATGCCCTGGGAGAGGTGGCTGCGCAGGCGGAAGATCGCGGCGAAAGTGTTGGTCCGCACTCTCAGGTGCGCCTTGGTGCGCAGGAACTCCAGGGTGTGTTTCTTTTTCTGGATCGGGTAGGTGTCCGGATCGGCCGGGCCCAGGATTTCGAGCCGGTCCGCCTTAAGCTCCCATTTCTGGCCCTTGCCCGGGCTTTCGGTCAGAAGGCCTTCCACCCTGACCGAGGCGCCGGTGTGGACCCCGTCCATCAGCTCGAACCCGGCTGTCTTGTCATCCAGCACCACCTGCAGGCCGGCCACCGAGCTGCCATCGGTGAGGTCGATGAAGGCCACCTGCTGGCTCACCCTGGCCGAACGCACCCAGCCGGCGGTGGTCAGTTTCTCGCCCGCGGATTGGCTCGCCAGGATTTCCCTTATTTTCTTTCTTTCCATGGCGCTCGCTGCTCCGGAAAAATGTTTGCGGCAATGATTTTAGTCTCGTGGCGGAAAGATAATAGAAATGGGGGGCAAAAAAAAGCCCGCGCGAGCTGCGGGCCTGGGACAGGCAATAGAAGCGGTCAGTCGAGCAGGCGGAGGGCCTGGGCCTTGACCCGGTAAACTTCATCGCCGGACTTGTCCTGGCCGGTGATCAGGATCGCATTGGCGCCCAGGTCGGCCGCTTGGGTGCGCAGGTCGTCCAGCATCCGGGCGTCGCTATTGGCCGCGGCGGAGGCCCGGGAGGACTGGATCAGGCCCAGCGATTCGTACTTGAGGCCCTTCAGCTCGTCTTTGGAACGGAACACCCGCACTTCTCCCTGATACGGCGGATACTTGTTGCGGCCGGTGTGGGAGAGATTTTCCGGGGAGCCGAGTGTGCCGATCGAGTTGCGCTCGCGGTTGAAAGAATAGTGAAAAGAGCTGCACGAGCCGGCCAGCAGCGCGACAGTCAGGGTGAGATATAGAAATTTTCCGGACATCAAGGTTTCTCCTGCCGGGCGCTGGAATACCAGGGCGGAGAGGATTTTCCTATTAAGATCATAAAGCGTAATTTTCGGAATTTCAACTCATTCCAAGTTTGATCGTAGTATTCCCCGTAGCTTACAGGTCCAGCTCGAAACTCTGCCCGAATTCCGGCACCTCCACGGTCCAGCCCAGCTTGTCGCGGATACGCTGGGCCAGCGCCTGGGAGCTGTCCGGCTCGCCGTGCACGACAAAGGTTTTCTCCGGCGGCCGGTTGAATCCCATCAGCCAGGCCAGGATTTCATTGGAGTCCGGGTGGCCGCTGAAACCGGAAATCTGTTCGATCCTGGCCCGCACCGGCACTTCCTGGCCGTGGATCCTGACCGATTTCGCTCCATCGGCCAGCAGCCGGCCGCGCGTGCCTTCCGCCTGGTAGCCGATAAAGAGGATCGTATTTTCCGCATGCGGCAGCCTTTGGACCATGTGATGCAGGATCCGGCCGCCGGTGACCATGCCGTTGGCTGAAATGATGACCGCCTTGCCGTCGATTTCGTTGACCGCCTTGGATTCGCCCACTGTCCGGCAGTAATGCAGCTGGCTTACCCGGAAGATCTTCTTGCCCTGGAGGGTAAGGACCCGGGCGGCGAGGTCCAGGTCCGGGATGTGTTTTTCGAACACGGCGGTGGCGTTTATCGACATGGGGGAGTCGAGGTAGACCGGCAGGGGACGGATCCCGCCCTCCTCCTCCAGCTCGCGCAGCAGGTAAAGCAGGGTCTGCGACCTGCCGACCGAAAAGGCCGGCACCAGCAGCACTCCGCCGCGCCTGACACTTTCCCTGACCACCCGCGCCAGCTCCTCTTTCTGATCCACGTTTTCGTGCAGACGGTTGCCGTAGGTGGATTCGAGCACCAGGTAATCGACGTTGTAGGCCTGCACCGGGTCTGAGAGCACGGGACGCTCCGGCCGGCCGAAATCCCCGCAGAAGAAGATTTTGCGCGAACTGCCGTTTGCGGTCCTCTTGAGGTCCACGAAGCTCGATCCCAGGATATGGCCGGCATCTTTGAGCTTGACGCGGAGGTTGTCGCCCAGTTCGAGGTGCTCGCCGTAGTAGAGCGGTGAGAACAGCTTGAGAGATTGCTCCGCATCCTCGACAGTGTACAGGGGCAGGGCGGGTGAATGTTTTGAGTAACCTTTTTTATTCGCCCAGCGCGCATCTTCCTCGTGCAGATGGGCGCTGTCGCGCAGCAGGATGTCGCAGAGTTCGGCGGTGGCGTGCGTGCAGTAGACCTGCCCGCGGAAGCCTTCCTTCCACAGCCGCGGCAGGTAGCCGGTGTGGTCGATGTGGGCATGGGTCAGGAACACCTTGTCGATCCGGTCCGGCGGGAATGGGAACGGCTCCCAGTTGCGCAGGCGGTTTTCCTTGACGCCCTGGAAAAGCCCGCAGTCGACCAGATAATGCCGATCTCCGGCTTCCAGCAAAAAGCGCGAGCCGGTGACGGTGCCGGTCGCGCCGAAAAAGGTCAGCCTGGCCATGATTTCTCCAATCGCTTGGATATGTCAGTTCTGCGCCCGGAGGCTTGGTTGGGCGGCCCGGGCCGCTAAACGCCGATTAGACACGACAGGGGTGAAAATAGGGAAGGGCGGGCCATTTTCAAAGACTTTTCAGAATCGGGCACCGCGATTGTTCGCGCAAGATGCAGATCAGCGTTTCGGTTTACGCGGAACCTGGCAAAAAACGGAAAGCCTGGCCCGCGCTGTCCGGCCGGCATAGGAACACCTCTTGCCAAACTGCCGGAGCCGATGCAATATAGAACGGCCGCCGGGTTAAGCGGCGCGCATACTTAGGATAGATTACGCTGATTACAGGCTGCAATATTTCCACCCGGGAGAACCGACAATGCTGAAAGAGCCGCAACTGATTTACGCGCTGTGGTGGATCGCCTCCCTGCTGTTATTTCTGCCGCAAGTGGCTGTCGGCGCTGCCGTGAAAATCGGCAAAGAGACCGGCCGGGTCGTAATCGGGAACGGCGAGATCAGCCTGGCGGTGGATGAAAGGGCCGTGCTGACTCCGGCCCTTGTTCAGGACGGAGGCAAGGTGTCGATTGCCGTGGCAGGGGAGGCAGGGCGGCCGTTCTGCAGTATTGAGTTCTACGATGTGCGGTTCGACAATTTCCGCCTGGACCTGGATGCGGTGCGGGAGGACACGGTGAAAGACGCCCTGGGCCGGGGAGTGCGGTTCCGCCTGAACGGCTCGGCTGTAAAATTGATCCCTTACCTGAAGAAAAAAGTGGAAGTCGGAGTCGAGCTTTCGCTGACATTCTACGACAGCTTTCCCCGGGCGGTTTTCTCCAGCGCGACTTTTACCAACCGCAGCGATAACAAGCTCCATGTGGATGAAATCCAAAGCGGCCTTCTGTGCCTGGACCGCCGCCTCGTGAGTGAAAACTCCCCGGCCTGGGACTTAGCTTATTATCAGGGTGGCGTCGTGAATTGGAGCGAGGATTACGCCCTGGTGCGGCTCACGCGGGATTTTTCCCGCCGCAACTTTTTAGGCGCCCGGCAGCGCGAGGACGGCCGTATCGTGGGCGGCGGCACTCCGCTGGTGGACCTCTGGTCTCCCGAAACCGGCGTGGCGCTGGCCTGCGCCGAACCTCGGCCCTGCTGGATTGCCCTGCCGGTCCGGACGACCGAAGAAGAGGGGCGGGTGGAGCTTTGCCTGGCGGAAAACCCGGAAGGCCGGCTCGGCCTGCAGGACACCCTGGCTTTGGGCGAAAGCTGCACGACAGTGCGGTCGGTGCTAATTCTGCACACCGGGGATTTTTACGATCCGATAAAGACCTATACCGACATCCTGAGGGCCCAGGGAGTCGCAATCCCGCTGTCGTCATCGCCGCAGGCCCTGGAGCCTTACTGGAAGAGCTGGGGCTACGAGGACGACTTTACGCTCGATACTATCTACAAAGTCCTGCCCCAGCTCAAAGAGGCGGGGATCGGCTGGGCCAACCTGGATGCCGGCTGGTTCGACAACATGGGGGACTGGAACCCGGTGAACCAGCCCGGAAAATTCCCCGGCGGGGAGCCGGATATGCGCCGGTTCGTGGCCAGGCTTCACGACCAGGGCTTCAAAAGCTCGATCTGGTGGTACCCGCTCGGGGTCCACCCCGACAGCCGGCTGGCCGCGGCCAATCCAGACCTGCTGGTGCAGAACGAGGATGGAACTTTCCCGCTGAGCATCAACGGCAACTACTACCTCTGCCCGGACTACGAGGGGGCAGTTGAGCGCGCGGTCTCGCTGGTGCGCAGGTTCATGCAGGACTGGGGCTTCGACGGGCTGTACATCGACCTGCAGGGGCTGAGCGTGGCGCCGCCGTGCTTCAATCCGGCTCACCATCACGCCGGCCCGCTCGACTCTTACCGCAACCAGCGGCGGTTTTTCGAGGCGATCTACCGCACCGCGCAAAGTCTCAAGCCCGGCTGCCCGGTCGAGATGTGTATCTGCGCCATGCCACACGACCCGTTCAAGATGCCGTTTTACAACGTCGCCTCCGCCTCCGATCCGGTCAACCTGCAGCAGATGCGCCGCCGGATCAAGCTCGAAAAAGCCTTTCGCGGCCCGGGCTTCGCCGTGGGCGATGCCTATCAGGTGCCGGAGGATGAATGGCCGGGCTATTCAGTCCCGGAGTCTTTCGAAAGCGCGATCGGCACCGGCGCCCAGGTGACAACTTTCTTCCGCGACCTGTCTCCGGAACAGCTCGAGAAATGGAAACACTGGGTGGCCGAATACCACCGGCTGGACCTGCCGCACGGAGAATACCTCAACCTCTACGATCTGGCCTGGGACCGGCCGGAAGGCCACCTGATCCGCAAAGGCGAGAGGCTGTATTACGCTTTTTACGCCGACTACTGGAGCAGACGGGTGAGGATCGAGCTGCGCGGACTGGAAAAGGGCAAAGTATACAGGGTAAAAGACTACTCGCGTAACGTGGACCTGGGCACGGTATCCGGCGATCAGCCTTATCTGTCCCGGGCTTTCAAGGATTACCTGCTCCTGGAGGTGGTTGCCGAATAATCAGATGCTCCAGCGGATAGAAGCGAAGGATTTGGGAGATTACTGAAAGGGCCGGACCGTTGACGGGTGGCGCGGGGTGAGCGGGAGACCGGGGATAACTCGATACTGCATTCCCTGTGCATGGAATGAATTACAAAAAGAAACCGGAGAGGCGGCTACCTCTCCGGTTTTTCCTTCACCGGAAGGCGATTCCTGTCTGGTTTCACGCAAACACTCCCATCAGGATGCTGGCTTCGATAAAACCGAAATAGATCAGGATCATGAATCCGGCCGCGATGAAAGGATAAGCCGAGCCGAATGTACTGCGACACCTGGAAAACATCGATACCTCCTGAAAACCGTGTTGTTGTTTGGCTGTAAGGTCGCTTGCTACTGATTAGGACAATAATCACGGGAAAAGGGTTTCAATTTTTTAGTGAAAGGACTGATGAGAGAGGAATTAAAAAAGAAGGGCAATGGCCGGTATGGAAAGGGGAGACTAAGTGCTTTAATTCTCAATTACGGTGACGTTATTATGATTCCCGCGGGCGAGTTGCCGTATAATACTTGCAGGGCCTCAATTTTGTGTTGGTAATTCGAGCATTGCCAAAAAAAGTACCTCATGTAGGGGCGCACCCGCGTGTGCGCCCGGATCCACCAGCGGTGGGCGGACACAAGGGTCCGCCCCAAAGATAAAGAAAACACCGTGCATATGATTCGGCGTAATCACAGGGAAATTCAATCGAGTGCAACGTAACAATATTCTTAAGAAAACATGTACTAAGGCATAGTACAGAGCAGCCGGCAGGATAGCATCGGGATCCGCCTACCCGCCCAATGCGGCGAGGAACCGCTTTGCCTGGTCAGGGCTGTCCAGGCTGATCTGGAAGGCGAGCTGTTCGGCGGGCAGCTTGCGTGTCAGCTCGATTATCCGGGCCGGGTCGCGGACGATGATGAAGACGTTCTTGCCGGCCTCGGTGATCCGGCGGTAATAGCTCAGCCAGTGCAGGCTTTCGTTGGGCGGGTCGCCGGGCAGCGAGACGTACTGGATCGCGTCGATTCCCTGGAGGCCGAGGATCAGGTCCAGGTGCGGCCATTCGCCGGGCCCGTCGAGGTGGTAGATCGTGTGGGCGATCCGGCTCGACTTAAACTCGAGCTCCGGCACCACAAATCGCTCGAACATCTCCGGCCCGATCATCACCGACAGGTCGCACTGCAGCACGGTCCACGGCAGTGCCGACCAGCAGGGCATCCAGCAGGTGTAGCCGTTCTGACCGGTCTGGTCGAACAGCCGGTTGTTCAGCTCAAAAAACTTCATCCAGACCCCGGTGATTTTATCCCGGCAGGCCTCGACCAGCTCCGGTTCCTCCAGCAGGTCCACGAGCAGGTTGTCGGTCCCGCGCAGGCTGTCGAGGATGTCGAGATCGCCGCCCAGGTCGGTGAGGGAAATCAGGTAATCGCCGGCTGCGGTTTCGAGGGAGCGGCGGGTGAGCCGTTCGGTGAGCCGCCAGAACGGGTTGGCCGGGTCGAAGCGGATCTGTTCGAGAATATCGGCCAGCCCGTTGCGCTCGAACTGCCGGAACCACAGAGAATCCGGTGTGAAGTCCGGCTCCGGGCCCAGGCAGGCCGCCACCGAGCCGGGGCCCAGGTTGACGAACCAGGAGGGGATCGAATCGCCGCCGAACCAGGTCGAGGCGAGCTGGTTGCGGGCCTGGGCCACCCGGTACTCCACAGCGGTCCACCGGTCCCGGACCGTGGCCGGCGCGGTAAGCTTGCGCAGCGGCTCGAGGGGCCGGGCCAGGGCAGCCTCGACCGCCACCAGCGGGCCGCGGTCGAGCCGGCGGTCGAACCAGGCCTGCCAGCGCAGACGCGAACGTTCGAGTATTTCCGGATGAACCAGTTGCAGAGAACCTTCCCGGCTGAATGGGTAAATTCCGCTCCACGAATTTACAATTTTCCCCCGTGAAATTCCTTTACTATTTTATCAAAAGATTGCACTTTATTGACAGCTCGCGCATCTGGAGATTCCGGGCTGAGGATTACCGCAACGGCCGGGAGCACCCGGCAATCCCACCACGAACTATCGCATCCAGGGTTTCAGGCAGATCACCGGCTGGCGACCCAGCCAGCACGGGAACCTGATAATAGTGAAGACTTGCGGAATGGTGTCTTACGAATACGTTTGAATCGAGCTGAATCTTATTCCCTTCCTTACCGAATTTCACCCGAACGCTGGAGGCGCTATTTTGTCCCGTCGGAACATATTCCCCCCGACTGTCTTTCTGCTTTCTCTCTTCATGCTTGTCTGGTCGGCTTTTATTTCACCAGGTCGCGCCGAAATTATCTTTTCCGATGATTTCGAGACCGGTGAGCTGGCCGAACATTGGGACCAGGTCAATATCCGCACCCCCGCCTATGGCGGTATCGAAACCACGCCCGAAAATATACACTCGGGCAAGCGCTCGCTCAAGCTCACTTCGGTGGCAAACGACGGCAAGGCCTCGGTGGCCCAGGTGGTGCGCTGGTTCCTACCCGGCTACGACCAGCTCTATTTCCGGTTCTACGCCAAGTTCGCCAGTGATTTCGACCAGGGCAATTTCATGCACTGGGCCATGATCGGCGGGAGCCGGACCGATGACAAATATTCCGGGATGGGCAAGGCCGGGATCAAGCCGAACGGCACCGACTTCTTCACCGCCATGTTCGAGCCCGGCCGTGAAAGGAAGAAATACCCGCCTCCCGGCGCGCTCCAGTTCTCCGTCAGCTATCCGGAGATGAAAGCCGCCGCGGATGGAGTCCACTGGACAAACTCCGTTCATCCGGACGAGCCCTTTGTCCTGGAGCTGGACCGCTGGTACTGCCTGGAGGCAATGGTGAAACTCAACCAAATCGGCAAGACCGACGGCGAGCTGGCGTACTGGGTGGACGGAAAAGAAATCCTGCACGTGAGGGATTTCCACTGGCGGGATTCGGACATCCTCAAACTGAATTTTTTCTGGTTCTCGCAGTACGTCCATCAGGCCGTGCAGGATAATACCTGCTGGTACGATGACCTGGTTATCAGCACCGAATACGTAGGCCCGGCGACGGACGTAAAAAGCGGAGGTGGCAAATGACCTGTAAAAGGATCGTCTGGACCGCCTGTCTGGTAATGGCCTGCGGTTCTGTGGGGAAAGATTCGAGCGGGACCTCGGCCACTTTTCCGATCAAGCTCGGCACTTTCACCACGCCGCGCCAGCACGGAGTCACCGACCTTTTCGTTTATTCGCCCTGGGAGCCCAATCAATACGCTCAGTTGACTTTCCCCGAACACTGCTGGGGCGTGAACCTGCCCAACACCAGCCACGACAGCGATACCCCGGTGGCCTCGCGCTGGGTAATCAGCCCGGATTCCTCCCGGGCGGTATTCGAGAACCATCCGCGCGAAGGCGTGGTCTACCGCTCCCTGGCGCAGGTGGATTCGATGGCGGTGCGGCTTTCGATCGAGTTCGAGAACCACACCGACCAGCCCCTGGAGAATATCCGCGCCCTGGTCTGCTTCAAGCCGAATGCCACCATCAGCACTCCCAGCCGGTCGGACGCGATGCTCGCTTTCAGTGACACCACCCACGAGCTGACCTGGTTCCAGTCCGGCGGCAAGGGAATCCAGCTTCACGAGCAGACCACCTACCACGGCGATTATCCTCCCAGAGTCGACTCGACCAACTTCAGAAGAAAGATCGTCTGGGGGATCAATATCGAGGGGTATCCGGACGTTCGTTCGGTCGAGGACGTCGGCTGGTGGTTCATGGACAGCCACCCGGGCCGGATGGTGGAAGAAATAGCAGACCCGGCCCTGATCGCGATCCACGCCCGGGGCGACACCACCCGCTGGATCGGACTGATCTGGGACCCGTCCAGAAATCTGATGGCTAACCCGGCGAATCCGTGCTTCCATTCGGACCCCTCGTTTCCGGACTGCCCGCCCGGAGGCACCACCGGCGCCAAGGGGATGCTCTTTTTCCACAATGGCACTTTCGAGGGCCTGGTCGAACGGGCCCTGGCCTGGAAATTATCCATTCATAAATAGAAGGAGGCGAGCATGACCAGTTTGAAAGTCGTTGAGCGAATGGGCGATTTGGTCCTGGCCGCAATCGTTCTGTTAATGTCAAGCGGACCGGTGTTCGCCCAGCAGCAGCCGTGCCCGCCGATGCACTGCCAGATGATACGGGCCGGGGAGATCGAGGCGATCGTGGGGGATGGGGCCGGCCACCGGGTCAGGCCCGGGCTCTGGTCCATGAGTTCGATCAAGCGCCAGTACAGCATCTTCAGAAACATGTCTTCAGGCATGCTGGCCGGCGATTTCCGCAGCAAGGCCAATACCGTGCTCGAATATGTGAACGATTCGACCGCCATGCTGAAAAGGGAGCCCACCGATGATTACCCGGTCAGGGCCAGGCTGGTTTACCGGGCGCGCAGCCCCTATTACCTGGATACCGAGCTGACAATCCACGACGTAGTGGACCTGATAGCGGCCAGGCCCGCGGAGGGGAATGAACGGCAGGTGGCTTACAACTGTTACACCAACAGCCCGGAGGATATCCGGATCAACTTCCTTTCCGGAGGCCAGTGGGAACGCTTCATCCCTGCGGTACACGCCGGCCCCGGCTCCTCGATCGCTCCGGCTTACCTGAAAGATTCGGAGCTGGAGGTCTGGCCGCAATCCGACGATCCACGGTTCCACTGGTATAAACGGTACGAAAAGAGGTTCGATGAGCCGTTCTACTACGGCCGCTTCGGCGATATGGTGCTGATCCTGGTATTTGACCAGCCGAAGCTGCTCCGTTTCTACCTCTCACCCTCCGGCGGCGGCGACAGCATGATAGCGGGCCAGACCAGCCCGGCCTGGGATTTCGAATGGCTCATCCCACGGAAGGACTACCAGGCGAATAAAGACTATACGTTTCGTACCTGTCTGGTCTATAAGCAGTTTGAAAGCGATGAGGATGTCATCCGCGAGGTGAGGAAGGTCCAGCACGACCTGGGCTACGAAACCGTGGAAAGTTTGAAACTAAAGTAATCCGTAAGCCGGCCGGTTGGCCGGAACCGAGCGATTGTCCCGCGAGGCGGCGGGATATAACAGGCAGGAATCGCAAGGCCAAGCCTTCGGGGAAGTACTGTCCAACTTTGAGTCGAGGTAAGCATGACCAGCTGGAAAGCCCTAAAGTGGATGAGCGTATTCGTCCCGGCCGCAATCGTTCTGTTCAGCGGGCCGACGAACGCTCAACAGGCGCGCCCGCCGATGCACTGCCAGTTTATCCACTCGGGCGAGATCGAGGCGATCGTGGGGGACGCCGCAAGATACAGAGGCCACCCGGGTATCTGGTCTCTTACTTCGAAGCACCGGAATTTCAATATTTTCAACAATGAATCGGCAGGCATGATTACCGGTGATTTGCGCAGCAAGAGAAACACGGTTTTGGAATACGTAGACGATTCGACCAGTGTGCTGAAAAGGGAACCTACCGCTAATTTCCCGGTCAAGGTCAGGATGGTCGTCCGCGCTCGAAGTCCTTATTATCTGGACACCGAGCTGACCGTACGCGATTCAGTAGACCTTGAGACTGTGAAAAGTTTATTAGGTAATAATCCTTTTTTAGGTAACGAACGGCAGGTGTCTTACAACTGTTACGTCAACAGCCCGGAGGATATCCGGATCAACTTTCTCTCCGGAGGCAAGTGGGAGCGCTTCATCCCCGCAGTGCACGGCGGTCCGGGCTCCTCGATCGCGCCTGCCTACCTGAAAGATTCGGAGCTGGAGGTCTGGCCGCAATCCGACGATCCGCGGTTCCACTGGTATAAACGGTACGAAAAGCGGTTCGATGAGCCGTTCTACTACGGCCGCTTCGGCAACATGGTGCTGATCCTGGTATTCGACAGGCCGAAGCTGATCCGTTTCTACCTCTCGCCTTCCGGCGGCGGCGACAGCATGATAGCGGGCCAGACCAGCCCGGCCTGGGATTTCGAATGGCTCATCCCACGGAAGGACTACCAGGCGAATAAAGACTATACGTTTCGTACCTGTCTGGTCTACAAGCAGTTCGAGAGCGATGAGGATGTCATCCGCGAGGTGAGGAAGGTCCAGCACGACCTGGGCTACGAAACCGTGGAAAGTTTGAAACTAAAGTAATCCGTAGGCCGGCCGGTCGGCCGGATTCGATCGATTGCCCCGCGAGGCGGCGGGATATAACAGGCAGGAATCGCAAGGCCAAGCCTTCGGGGAAGTACTGTCCAACTTTGAGTCGAGGTAAGCATGACCAGCTGGAAAGCCCTAAAGTGGATGAGCGTATTCGTCCCGGCCGCAATCGTTCTGTTCTGCGGACCGACGAACGGGCAGCAGCCGTGTCCGCCGATGCACTGCCAGATGATACGGGCCGGCGAGATCGAGGCGATTGTGGGGGATGGGGCGGGCCACCGGGTGAGGCCCGGCATCTGGGCCCTCAGCTCCATCCACCACCATTTCAGCATCTTCAAGAATATGGGCTCCGGGATGCTCGCCGGCGTGTTCCGCGGCAAAACCAACACCCTGCTCGAATACGTAGACGATTCGACCAGCATCCTGAAACGCGAAGCCACCGAGGAATATCCCTACCAGGCCAGGATGGTGTTCCGGATGAGGAGTCCCTACTACCTGGACACGGAACTCACCGTTCGAGACACCCAGGACCGTCTGGCAGGCAAGCCTTACGACTTCCTGTCGCAGAGCTTCAACTGCTACGTCAACAGCCCCTCGGACATCCGTATCCACTACCGGTCCGGCGGCCAGTGGGAGCGCTACATTCCTCCGTTCCACGCCGCGCCCGGCACGTCGATCAAGCCGTCTTACATTTCGCCTGAAGAATTGGAAGTCTGGCCGGACATAGAGGACCATCCGTTCAACTGGACAAGCTGGTACGAGAAGAGTTTCGACGAGCCGTTCTTTTACACCCGCTTCGAAAACATGGTGATGATCCTGGTTTTCGACAAGCCGCGCTCGATCAGGTTCTACGTATCGCCCTCCGGCGGCGGTGAGAGCCTGATCCCGGGCCAGACCAGCCCGGCCTTGGATTTCGAATGGATCATCCCGAAAAAGGATTACGTTGTCGGCAAGGATTACACTTACCGCATACGGCTGGTGTACAAGCGGTTCGAAAGCGATGACGATGTGCTGGCCGAAGTGCACAAGGCCCAACAGGACCTCGGCTTCGAGACCGTGGAAAGCTCGAAAAAAAGATGATGCGTAAGCCGGCCGCCGGGCCGGATTCGATCGATTGCCCCGCGAGGCGGCGGGATATTTAACTGGCAGGAGCCGCAAGGCAATGCCTCAGGGGAAGAACTGTCCATTTTTGACTGGAGGTAAGCATGACGAGCTGGAAAGCCGTAAAGCGGATGGGCGCATTCGTCCCGGCCGCACTCGTTTTCCTTAGCGGGCCGGCGTCCGGGCAGCAGCCGTGCCCGCCGTTTCACTGCCAGCTTATCCGCGCCGGCGAGATCGAGGCGATCGTGGGGGATGGGGCGGGCCATCGGGTAAGGCCCGGCATCTGGGCCCTCAGCTCCATTCACCACCAGTTCAGTACCTTCAAAAACATGTCCTCCGGGATGCTCAGCGGCGAGTTCCGCAGCAAAGCCAATTCAGTGCTCGAATACGTGGACGATTCGACCGCCATGCTGAAAAGGGAGCCCACCGATGATTACCCGGTCAGGGCCAGGATGGTGTTCCGGATGAGGAGTCCCTACTACCTGGACACGGAGCTTACCATACATGACGTCAAGGACCGTCTGGCCGGCAAACCTTACGATTTCGAGAGAGTAAGCTTTAACTGCTATGCCAACAGCCCCTCCGACATCCGCATCCACTACCTGTCCGGCGGCCAGTGGGAGCGCTACATTCCTCCGTTCCACGCCGCGCCCGGCACTTCGATCAAGCCGTCTTATATTTCGCCTGAGGAATTGGAGGTCTGGCCGGCCTGGGACGATCATCCGTTCAACTGGACGTCCTGGTACGGGAAGGATTTCGACGAGCCGTTCTATTACGGACGCTTCGAAAACATGGTGATGATCCTGATTTTCGACAAGCCGCGCTCGATCAGGTTCTACATCTCTCCCTCCGGCGGCGGCGAAAGCCTGATCCCCGGCCAGGAAAGCCCGGCCTGGGACTTCGAATGGATCCTCCCGAAAAAGGAGTACCAAGTCGGCAAGGATTACACTTACCGCGTCCGGCTGGTGTACAAGCGGTTCGAAAGCGATGAGGACGTACTGGCTGAAGTGCGCAAGGCCCAAAAAGACCTGGGCTTCGAAACGGTCGAAAGCTCGAAGAAAAAATGATCCGCAGGTCGGTGGGAAACCGGCGTAAAAGCAGTTTCCGATTGAGACAGCAAGGATCTTAGAGAGAGAAGCTATTCGTTAAGGGGCGGGGGTACAACGTACATTTCCCGGTAATATAGTTCGAAACAGACCGCCCGGCCGTAGTCCTGCCTGTGTGGGAGTCGGATTTCCCGAAGCAAGACATTCCGGGAGCGGCCACCCCAGATCATCCGGACCAGGGCCTTCCGGGTGTCCTCTCTCTTCTTTTCCCAGTCCCCCACATTTTCGATCCCGGTAAACAGCGAATCGAACCGTAATCTGACGACCCGTTCGAAGTGGGAGTGGAGGGCCTGGAATTGTTGGTTCTAAGCCAGGGCCAGGTCGCCCGGGCTGGCCAGGTACAAGACCGCCAGGAAAGACAGAATGGTAGTTTTCATCGTTCGTCCCGTGGTTGACGGCCGCTGGAGGGGCCTTCAGTAGTTGATCTCTTTCTCTGCCATCGAACGCCAGTAATTTTCGATGGCATCGTCGATAATCTGACCGGCCGGCCGGCCCTCGAGCTTGGAGAGCCTGTCGAGCAGCTTTTTAGTGTCGCGGGAAAGAGTGGTATTGAAGCGGGTGCGGTTGAGCTTTTTTGGGGGCATGGCAGGTTCCCGGCTTTAAGGTTTCAGCTTTCCGGATCAAGCGGATCGCATGGAATCTACCATAGGATAAGCAAAAGCGCGGTGAAAAGACAGATTTGTGCGCTGATTGAAATCGGCTGCCGGGATATCGGGGCCAAGACTGAATCCGGGCAGCGGGCGATTGAAGCCGAAAAGCCGCAACTCAATGAGAGTCACGGCTTTTCTTAAGAATAATTTTTTCCCCCGCCGCCGCTATTCGTATATATCGAAAAGCAGAATGCTATCCCAGTAAAGCTTGATGGGTTTTACCTTGGTCAAAACCAGCGGCCCCATGAACGGAATGTTGATTTTGAGCGTCTTGCCCGCTTTGATTTTTCTCATGGGTTCGAATATCCGGTCCGAGGTCATCTCCAATCCGTCATTTCTCAGCATCTGCTTCGGCGTTACTCTGACCAGCTGTTCGTCGATATTCATCACGGCGAAATTGCTCAGATCGATTTCGACCAGGGAGTCCGCCTTGTTCGTAATCTCGATTTTAAGATAACCTTTGGGATTGTAGCGGGAGGTGCCAGCGATGTCGATTACTCGGAATTCCAACCCATCTTCGACTTTCGTCACCTCTTTGGATTTCTTGCCTTCTATCGTAGCTGCGAACGCGGAGGCTGCCAGCGCTATGGAAATAATTAGAACGGAAGCGAGATTTTTCACCTTGACTCCTTGCTGTGTGAAAAATATGGACCGGAAAAGAGTATCGAACTTGCACTCTTCTTTAAAAATAAAAATTTTCCTGGAAAAAGCAAAAATAATTTGAGCTGCTAAAAAAAGCCGCCCGGAGGGCGGCCATTTACCTGGGTAAGGACCTAACCTGGAGAAGAAGGATCCGTTACGCCAGGAAAGTAAAAATAGCAACTGCAAAGTAGCTCAGGCTGAATAGAGCCACACGTCCGATCAGGTCCAGTCTCTCGTTGGTGTTCATTGGGTTTCCCTCGTGAATTGTTTTCAAGTTGATGTCTCTGCCTGATAGGACGCTCGAAGGAAGGCAACGGTTTCAAAATATGCCTGCCGGAATACCTTTTCCGACTCGATTTTTTAGCCGGCGCAATGGCCCGGAAAATCAGGCTGTTATGCTCTGGCCCGGCCATTGCTTTTAAAACATTTTTCGGGAGCGCAGGATGAAGGGTGCCGGCGCTCGCAAGGCCGGTGAATGATAACTCCGCTTGCGCACAGACCGTCTACTTGATCTTCCTGGCCGGCACGTCCCGACCGGCCTGATGCAGGATCAGGCCGGTGACCTCCCCCTTGTCATCGACCTGGAAGGTCAGCCTGGCATCCACCGCCTTGTAAAAGAATTCGTTTTCCGACTCCGGGAAGACCTGCAGGCCTGCCTGGCCGGTCAATTGTACCATCAGCTTCCCGTCCTCCACCGAGACGCTGAAATTCACCCCCGGCTGCAGCTCGTAAGTCCCCGCGTACTTTTTCAATTTTTCCGGCTCCAGGATTATTTCCCGTCCGCGGGAAGCCGGCCGGTAGTCGGACCCCTCCCGGACTGCGGTGACTTCGCCGCCGCTCTGGCGCAGAACCAGGTGGGAGACTTTGCCCTTGTCATCGAGTCCGAACGTGATCCTGGCATCCACTACCTTGCAGAAAAATTCCGTTTCCGAGGATGGGAATATCTGGACCGCCTCCTGGCCGGTGAGCTGGACCATGAGAATGCCGTTGGCGATCGTGACCGTAAACACCAGGCCCGGGGATATCTCGTATTTACCCACGTATTTCTGCAGCACCTGCTCGCTCAGCTTAATTTCCTGGGGAGGCGATTCGAGCCGGGCCAGCTCGTAGCGCTCATCCAGCAGGTGAAAGCCGATATCGTCGATATTCTGGTCCGAGTTGGCCAGGACGGCCACGCCGATTTTTTTCTGTGGAATGAAGCCGATAAAACAATGGTAGCCGCCGGTCTGTCCGTTATGCCAGAGAATCTCGATATCGAATTTGTCGGAGATCATCCAGCCCAGGCCCACCTGCTTGTAAACTTCATTTTCCTTCCAGGGCGTCTGAGTTCTTTCCATGGCTGCCGATAGTCCGGTTTCGGCCAGGCCCAGGTGGGCGGCGAGGAATTTCAGCAGATCGGCGGCGGTGGAACGGATTGCACCGGCTCCGGCCAGGGTGGGGATGTCCCAGTTCTTCAGCGGCTCGCCGGCCCGGTTGTGACCGGTGGCCAGGCGCTCGGTCATTTCCGGGGTCAGGGTGATCCGCGTGTCGTTCATCTTCAGCGGCTCGCATATACGTTTCACCAGGAGCGTTTCATAGTCGACACCGGCTTTCAGGGCCAGGATATGCCCTAATAGTCCCATCCCGAAATTCGAATAGGCGAATACCGAACCGGGTTCTCCGGTCAGCTTATATTTTGCCAGGAACTCGTACATCTGCTTCACCGAATAGTCCGCATAGGGATTGTCCGGGTCGGCCGGATCGAAGTTGTCCGGCATCCTCGGCAGGCCGGACGTGTGGGTGGCGAGCTGCACGAGCTGGATTTCCTTGCCATCGTAGTTCGGCGTTTTGACCGATTCGGGGAGGAATTTGGCGATCGAGTCTTCAAAAGCGACTTCGCCGTGGCCGGCCATGTCTGCCAACAGGAGGGCGGTGAACACCTTGCTGGCGGACCCGATCTCGAAGACAGTCCTGCCGTCCGGGACCCGGTCGTCCTGGCTGTCGAGCGTGCCCCAGCCGATCACTTCGCTGCCGCGGGAGTTAATCACGCCCACCACGATTCCCGGGCAGGCCTTGAATTTATCCACCCGCTCGCTGATAATCTGCGTGATCTCGTGGAACGCCTCCGCGTTCAGCACCGGTTCGGCAGCGAGTGAAAGGCGGGCAGCCGGGAGCAGGGCTGCAGACAAAAAGAAGAAGGTTTTTATCAATCGCGAAATTCGAGGGAATGACATTTGTCTCCTCCGGCGGAACAGATGTGTCGGTAAGGCTTGAGAGTCAATAGATGCTGGCAGATTTTTTCACTTGGTAAAGTTGGGATACAATGCTGCTGGAATGCAAGGGGGAGGTAACAGCCCTTTGAGATGGAAAAAGCCGTAATCCACTGTGGATTACGGCTTTTTCATTCAATGGTGCCGAAGCCGGGACTTGAACCCGGATGGGACGAACCCACTGCCCCCTCAAGACAGCGTGTCTACCAGTTCCACCACTTCGGCGGAGGTACAAATCATCACGCTTCATAAAGGAACGGCGTCTTTCAGAATCCTGTCGCGGATATAGGGGGAGAGGGCGGCCGGTGTCACCAGATCTACTTTACAACCAGTCAGGTCCTCTATCCCGTGCTTGATAGCGATCATGTCGAGGAGTGAAGTTTCAGGGGAAAGGTCGACCAGGAGGTCGATGTCGCTCCCGCCGGTGCCTTCACCCCGGGCGAGCGAGCCGAACAGCCGCAAGTTTCCGGCTCCGTGCGACCGCGCTATACGGATTATTTCATCCCGCTTGTTTTTCAGAATCTCGTTTGCAGGCAACGGAACCTCGCGGTAAGTGCTGTAACTTGCTTTAAAGAAAATATACCCCGACCGGGGGTACAATGCAACCAGCAGCAGCTACAAATTCAAAAAGCCGTAATCCATCACGGATTACGGCTTTATCATTTAATGGTGCCGAAGCCGGGATTCCTGAGAGAGCCGGCAAAGCTGCAGATTTCAACGGTAGCTGGCTCTCCAGGTTGCGGATTTTGTGTCACGATACGTAACCTATACGCAACCGTTTTCCACGATTTGCAAAGTTAGAAATACTCCAAGTGTTCAATTTGCTTTCTACCCAGGCCCAATTAGGTTGGATGTAATTTACAATTTGGGGCTATGCACTTGACTACGGTGACTACTACATATAGTATTCCTTCTCCTGGAGGAATATCCGAAAACGATGCTTGAACTGGAGGAGAGGTTCAGAACGGAAGCGGCCTGTCGGCATTATTTGAGCAATCTCAGGTGGCCCCAGGGATTCCGTTGTCGGCGTTGTGGCAGTGAGAAAGTATGGATTCGGAGCAATGGGAATTACGAATGTGTAGGCTGTGGGCTTGTGACCTCGGTCATAGCAGGCACTATTTTTCAAGATACGAAGAAACCGCTTACTCTTTGGTTTCGGGCCATATGGCAGATCACCAGCCAGAAGTACGGCGCAAATGCGCTTGGAGTTCAAAGGACACTCGGACTTGGTAGTTACCGCACCGCCTGGTCTTGGTTGCATAAGCTGCGGCGGGCGATGGTTCGTCCCGGCCGAGATCGGCTTTCGGGCATTGTCCAGGTTGACGAAACATTTATTGGTGGCGAAAGAATTGGAAAGCGTGGACGCGGAGCTGAGGGAAAATCTTTGGTTCTGGTCGCCGCCCAGAAAGATGGCAAGCGCATCGGTCGAATCCGACTGACTGTTATACCAGATGCCTCCGCCGCTAGTCTTGAGGAAGCCCTTGAACAGATGGTGGAGTCTGGCACTCTTATCCAGACAGATGGATGGCTTGGGTACAGTCGCCTTGAACAGAAAGGATACAAGCACGAGGTCATCCGGAAAGATGCCCAGCTTGGGGATAACTTGTTGCCCTATTGCCATCGTGTCGCCAGTCTTCTGAAGCGTTGGCTTCTGGGTACTTATCAAGGCGCTGTCAGCCATGAACACCTGGCTTACTATTTGGACGAATTCACATTCCGTTTCAATCGCAGGACTTCTTACTCAAGGGGCAAACTCTTTTACCGCTTAGTTCAGCAATCTGTAAGCGTTAAACCAGTGCTTGTGAAGTCTCTAATTAAAAACACCCAAGGTAGATTATCAAACCACAAAATATAGTATGTACCGGAATCATCGACATAGCCCCATTACAATTTATAAAGAAGACTCTGGCAATCATTATATGGTGATTGGGGGATTAAAAGTATTCAATGGTTGTTTTTTCTGTACCAGTTACCGCTTGTATAAGTTTTCCTATCTCTTCGCAACGCCAATTCAAGAAACTATCATAATCGTTCTGCATTAACGGAGAATTGGGGCCGATGGGCAAAATATGTGATTTAAGAAGCTCATCGACCTGAAATAGACCTTGTATCTCACCAAAGTAATCCTGCGGACTTCGCTTTTTAGAGTTTGATTCGTAACTCGGTCTATCAGTGTACGGTTTAGGACGCAATCTCGACGTTTGGATTCGAGGACTCTAATTTCTTGTAGGAACGCATCTGGGAAAATATGATGATCGTCAACCTCGTTGGTTTTGAATTACTTTTTCCCAAGAACCTCAAAGTCCTCCTTATCTCTGAAAAAACTCGTCGCTCCAATCAGCAGCTCATTGAATAAAATCTCCAAACCCCTCGAATTCTGCTGCAAGTAAGTCACATAATTCGAGATCTCGTCCAGATTGTGAACCGCCATTCTCCTCTCAGTCCTGCGAATGATCGAATTTTTCTTCTAATAAGAAAAATCGTGTCCGGTCTGGTTCCACAGCAGAAAGTATATTCTATCCAGATGGTTGACTTATTCAGGTACCAGCAGTATCTTTTTACTATTATTCTTCAGATGCCTGTGCTTCAAATATTTTATCAGTTGATCCGGCATCTGCTCCACGGGCAGGATGTAGTCCACCAGGCCGGTAGAGATGGCGCTTTCGGGCATGCCCCTGTAATGAGCGGATTCCGGATCCTGCAGCATAGACATTCATCCCGCGCCCTTGATCGCTTTCATACCTGATTTCCCGTCACTCTTGGTCCCGGAAAGAGTTATGCAGATGGCTTTTTCAGCACAAGATGATTTTTGACCAGCGCCGGACGTTCGCACTACAATTTGTGTTGTTCAGAGCTACATCAAGGTTGTACGATAAATCTGAGCAGTACCTATCAACCGCGGATTCATCGTGAAATTGTCTATCAAGATTCTTTTTACGGCAGTCGAGCGATACCTCAATATGTTTTAAGGTCTTATCTAAATTATACACACTTCTCCATTATTATTCAACCACTATAGAGCTCAGCAAGTTATCAAACACTTCCCATGACCATGACCTGCCTCCAGTGATTGAAATGTTACGGTCTAAGAAAATGCCGCTCCCTGGTATAAACTGAGAGGGAATAATCTTTATATTCTTGCTTAATGCCTAAAATCATTGAAACTTCTGATGAATCGGATAGTTTATTGCAGAGACAAATTGGGAATCTCTCGATGCAAGCTGAAAAGGATGAAGGTTTTCGCTCAAAATCAAAAAAAAGGAGGCCATCTTTTGCTTTTTCAGTTTAAATATTGTGAATATCTGATTAAT
>Ga0214473_10000299_pt1 | contig 69350 bp, 46 predicted proteins | sample RVTome_7_FD_203509 | JGI IMG/M metagenome (GOLD analysis project Ga0214473, IMG submission 203509) | Soil microbial communities from uranium-contaminated site in the Upper Colorado River Basin, Wyoming, United States - RVT98D197 | ecosystem: Environmental > Terrestrial > Soil > Contaminated >...
CGATTCGATGAGCGTGGAAGAAAACGTCTCGCTGGGCCTGCGCAAGCACACCCGCCTGACGGACGAAGAGATCGAGCGGGTGGTGGCCGAAAAACTGGCGGCCGTGGGGCTGACCGGGACCGGGGACAAGATGCCGAGCGAGCTGTCCGGCGGGATGCGCAAGCGGGTGGGGCTGGCCCGGGCGATCGCCATGGACCCGGAGGTGATCCTTTACGATGAGCCCACCACCGGGCTCGACCCGATCAACGCCGATGCGATCGACAACCTCATAATCGATACCCGGGAGAAATTCGGCGTAACCAGCCTGGTGGTGACCCACGACGTCAGGAGCGCTCTCAAGATCGGCACCCGGGTCTCGCTCCTGGACGGCGGCCGGATCATTTTCACCGGCCCCGCCTCGGAAATAGCACATACGGACGACCCCTGCCTCAAACAGTTTGTCGAAGGCAGGGCCGAAGGGCCTCTCAAGGTACACTAACAGACTGTCCGCCCGGACGTCTGACAGCTGCGGGAGAATCGGTCAATGAAGCCGGGAAGCCGGGAAACAACCATAGTGGGCATAGTCATTTTCCTCGCCTTCGTCGGCGTGGTCTGGACGGTATTCTACCTTCAGGGTTACCTCGCGCGGCACAACATGAATTCCTACCACGCTTATTTCGAACAGGTGGGGCTGCTCCTGGAAGGAGACCCGGTGATGGTGGCGGGCGTGCCGGTGGGACGGGTGGAATCGATCAGGCTGGCGGGCAAGCGGGCGCAGGTAAAATTCTACATCGACGCCACGGTGGAGGTCACCGACAGCAGCGTGGCGCTGATCGAGGCGACGGACCTGTTCGGTGAGGCCTCGCTGCGACTGGTGATCAGCCAGGGCAGGCCGCTGCCCTCGGGAAGCGAAGTGCAGGGAGAGCTGGCGCCCGGAATTCGCGACCTGGTCAAGGAAGGCGTGCGCGTGGTCCAGCGCGCGATGCTCGTACTCGACGACACCCATCGCCTGATTTCCCGGGTGGACTCCCTGCTCGGTCCGGCCAACACGTTCAACCGCACGCTGGACAACGTGGAGGAAATTACCGCCAACGGCCGCGATTTCAGCCGTCGCTTCCAGGACTACGGCCGTCTGCTGGAAGAAACCATGGCCGCGCTGAATTCGGCGGCGACCGGCTTCCATTCGGTGGTCCAGGACAACGCGCAGAACGTGGAGCGCATGATCGGCAGGCTGGATACGCTGAGCGTGCGGCTGGATGCGATGGTCACCGATCTGGAGTCCGGCCGGGGCACGCTGGGGCTCCTCCTGCGGGACGAGAGCCTCTACCAGGAGCTGCGCGACACCGCCCTGGAGGCCCGCAACCTGTTGCGCGAAATCCGCGACAACCCCGAAAAATATATCAACATCAAGGCGTTCTGAATCACGGGTGACACGGATGTGGCACGGATGGCACTGATGCCATATCCCCACCCCGGAACCGGGGCACGGTATGTTTACCCTGTATCATGAGGGCCGTGCTCGTCTTGTCGAAAGAAAACCATGCCCAGGCCTCGCACAGTTTTCGAATGCACTTCCTGTGCCGCCGCCTTTCCAAAGTGGCAGGGCCGCTGCACCAATTGCGGCGCCTGGGACAGCCTGGTGGAAAAAACGATCTATCCGCAGGCGGAGGTCGCGGCCCGGGCCATGAGCCACCGCATACAGCCGCGGGACTTGAACGGGCCTGTGCCGCTGGCCGAGGTGATCGAGGGCGGGGTGGAAGTGGCCCGGATCAGGAGCGGTATCGGCGAGCTGGACGGAATCCTGGGCGGCGGCCTGGTTCCCGGCTCCCTGGTGCTGATCGGCGGAGACCCAGGGATCGGCAAGAGCACCCTGATGCTCCAGCTGGCCGGCAGCCTGGCAAAAAGCGGCGTGAAGGTTTTGTATCTTTCCGGAGAGGAGAGCGCAACCCAGATCGGCATGCGCGCCGCGCGCCTGGGGATCGAAGGCGGGGAGGGCCTGAGTCTGTTCACCGAAACCTGTTTCGAGACAGTGGAACAGGCGCTGACCAGGGACCGGCCCGAGCTTTTGATCGTGGATTCGATCCAGACCGTTTACGTTTCAAGCGTGGACTCCATTCCGGGCAGCCTGGCTCAGGTGCGAGAATCGAGCGCGGGTTTCATGCGGCTGGCCAAGACCGAGGGGCTCACGGTGATCCTGGTGGGCCACGTCACCAAGGATGGCTCGATCGCCGGCCCGCGGGTGCTCGAACACATGGTGGACACCGTCCTTTACTTCGAGGGAGACGGCAACCAGACACACCGGATTCTGCGGGTGGTGAAAAACCGTTTCGGCGCCACTAACGAGATCGGCCTGTTTCAGATGCGGAGCGACGGCCTGCACGAGGTGGGCGACCTGTCCGGCTATTTCCTGCAGGGCCGGTCTCCGGAGTCGAGCGGATCGGCGGTGATCTGCACGCTGGAGGGCACCCGGCCGCTGCTGGTGGAAGTCCAGGCGCTGGTCACTCCCGCCGGCTACGGCACTGCTCAGCGGGTCTCGACCGGCTACGATGCCAGGAGGCTGGCGATCATGCTGGCGATTCTGGAAAAGCGGCTGGGCCTGCCGCTGGCGGCCAACGACGTGTTCGTCAACATCGCCGGCGGGCTGAGAGTGGTGGAGCCGGCTGCGGACCTGGGAGTCTGCCTGGGTATTTTCAGCGCCCTGCGCGACCGGCCGCTGGAAGCGTCCACGGTGTTCGTGGGAGAGGTGGGGCTGAGTGGGGAGCTGCGCCAGGTGAACCGTCTGGAGACGCGCCTGTCCGAATGCGCTAAGCTCGGCTTCCGCCGGGTGGTCTGCCCCGCGGCCGACCTGCGCGAAATGAAGCTGCCCCGGGGGCTCGAGGTTTCTACCTGCGGCCGGCTGGCCCAGGCCGTGGCCGCGGCTGTAAATACGGCCGGCGAGGGTACTTGACGCGGGCTTAATATACCTTATCTTGCACGGGCCGCCTCTACCGATGCCTCTATCGGCGGCCTTTTTCGTTGCTATGGAACAAAAAAGAAAGAAAAAGAGTACCCGCTGCGCCGCGCTGATCGCCGCCGCCGGCAGCGGCCGGCGGATGGGCGGGGAAGTGCCCAAGCAGTTCATCGAGGTGGCCGGGAAGACAGTCCTGCGCCACACGCTCGAGCTTTTCTTGGGCCTGCCCGCAGTGGAAAAGATCGTGGTGGCGCTGCCGCCGGATAGCGTGAAACCGTTCGAGGATTCGCTCACCGAGGCCGAAAGGAAGCGAGTAGTGGCGGTGGCCGGGGGCCGGAGCCGCCAGGAATCGGTGTATAACGGCCTCTGCGCACTCGACCCCCGGGAGATAGACGTGGTGGCGATCCACGATGCCGCCCGTCCGCTGGTCGACCGGGAAGTGGTGCAAAAGACAATCGAGCTCGCCGCCGAGGGGAAGGCGGCCATGGCCTGCGCCCCGATGCGGGACACGGTCAAGCGGGCTGAGGCGGGTTTGGTGGCCGCCACGGTTGACCGCGGAGACCTCTGGCTGGCCCAGACCCCGCAGACTTTCCCGCTCGAAATGATCCTCGAGGCGCACCGCCGGGCCCGCGCCGAGGGACTGGCGGCGACCGATGACGCGGCCCTCTGCGAGCGTCTCGGCATCCCGGTGCACCTGGTCGAATCCACCGCGGCTAACCTCAAGATCACCGGGCCGTATGACCTGGACTACGTCCGCTACCGCCTGGGAGAAAGGGCCGTGGCCACGCTCAGGATCGGAGAGGGTTACGACATTCACCGTCTTGTCGCCGGCCGCCGGCTGGTGCTGGGCGGGGTGGAAGTGCCGTTCGAGCTGGGGCTGGAGGGCCACAGCGATGCCGATGTTCTGCTGCACGCGGTGACCGATGCCCTGCTGGGGGCTTGCGCCCTGGGCGATATCGGCCGGCATTTCCCGGACGACGACCCGGCCTTCAGAGAGGCGGACAGCTCCGGTTTGCTGGCGGAGGTGGTCGGCCGGGTGAGGGAACTGGGGTACGGGATCGTCAACCTGGATTCGACGGTAATCGCGCAGAGGCCCAGGCTGGCCCCTTACATCTATGCCATCCGCGCCAGGATTGCCGAAATCCTGGGGGTGGAAGTGTCGGCGGTCAGCGTCAAGGCCAAGACCAATGAGAAGCTGGGGCCGGTGGGAAGAGGTGAGGGGATCGCGGCCCAGGCTGTGGCGCTGCTGTCAAAAGCGTATTGAACTCGAGTTATAAGGGAGAACCGCCATAGAAGAGTTTCTATTCAGAATGATGGAGGTGCTGCCGGTCTGGCTGGTGTATCTGATTCTCCTGGTCACTGCGGCAGTGGAAAATATGATACCGCCGTTTCCGGGCGACACGATCACCGTGTTCGGCGCTTATATGTCGGGGCTGGGCCTGCTGGATCCGCTGGCGGTGCTGGCATTTACTGCGGCCGGTAACCTGGGCAGTAACGTGCTGCTTTACTACATAGGCGTGGCCCACGGCCGCGATTTCATTCACCGGCACCCGCACCTGTTCCACGAGAAACTGCTGCCCAGAGTGGCGCTCTTTTACCGGAAATGGGGCGCCAGGATGATCATTTTCAGCCGCTTCCTGGTGGGCCTGCGTTCGGTAGTGCCCCTGTTTGCCGGGGCGAGCCGGCTCAAGCCGCGCAAGTTTTTCATACCGGTGACGATCTCGATAATCATTCAACACTGCCTGCTGGTCTGGCTGGGCTATACGCTGGGGACCCAGTGGGAGCGGGTCAAGTCGGTGCTGGCCCATGTCAACCTGGGACTCGGGCTGGTGGCACTGACGGTGATCGTGTTCGTATTTTTGTGGTTCAGGAAGATGCTCGAGAAAGGTCGAGCCCGGAACAGGAAAAGAAATCAGGGAAAGCCGGAAGGAACGGAGAAGGAATCTGACGGATGAATGAGGGATTCAGAGTCCGATTCGCGCCCAGTCCCACCGGGCTGCTGCACATCGGCAACGCCCGCACGGCAATTCTGAACTGGCTTCTGGCCAGAAGGCACGGCGGGAAATTCCTGCTGCGGATCGAGGACACCGACCAGGAGCGCTCGAGCGCCGAAAGCGAGCGCTCGATCCTGGCCGATTTACACTGGCTGGGCCTGGACTGGGAAGAAGGCCCGGACATAGGTGGAGAACATGGTCCCTATCGCCAGAGCGAGAGGAGTGTCTATTACCGCCGGGCGGCTGAGCGGCTGTTGGGGGCGGGCCTGGCTTACTATTGCCGTCTGACCGACGACCAGATGGAGCAGTTCCGTCAACAGAGCCTGGAAGAGGGCCGCCAGCCCGTGTACCGCGGCCAGCTCAGCGGCCTCCAGCCGCCGGAGGATACGGCCGGCGCCAGTATCCGTTTGCACGTCCCCGAGGGTGTCAGCGCCTGGACCGACCTGGTCAAAGGCGAAATTGCGGTGGAGCATGCCACGGTGAGCGATTTTATCATCCTGCGCTCGGACGGACGGCCCACTTACAATTTTGCCGTAGTGGTGGACGACATCGAGATGAAAATCAGCCACGTGATCCGCGGCGATGGCCACGTGTCCAACACTCCCCGCCAGCTTATGCTTTACCGGGCCCTGGGCAGCCAGCCACCATTATTCGCCCATATTCCCATGATCCTGGGGCCGGACCACAAGCTGCTGAGCAAGCGCCACGGCGCCACCAGCCTGGCCGAATACCGCCAGGGCGGCTACCTGCCCCAGGCGCTGATCAATTACCTGAGCCTGTTGAGTTGGTCCTCGGCCTCCGGTGATGAATTCCTGCCACTGGACCGGCTCGTTCGGGAAATCGATTTCGACAGGCTGGGCCAGAGCGCAGCCGTGTTCGACCCGGAAAAACTGCGCTGGCTGAACGGCAAGCACCTGCGCGAGCTGGGCGAGGACCGGCTGGTGGACCTGTTCGCCTCGTTCGCCGGCGAGGGGAAAAAACTGTTCGACGACAGCCAGTGGCGCGAAATCACCCGCGCCTGTCGGGAAAAAGTGGAACTGCTGACCGATATTGTCGGCCTGCTGGACAACTTCACCGGCCGGCCGGCGGCGATAACCGATGAGGAGGACCGGCGGATGCTGGCCCAGGAAGAGGCGCGCCGGGTGCTGAGCGAAATGGCCGGCCGGCTGGAAAACCTCGCCTCCGCCGATGCCGAAACGCTGAAAAATCTGTTTACGGCTGTGTCGCAGGCTGTTTCGGTGAAGGGTAAGCTGCTCTACATGCCGGTGCGGCTGGCCCTGACCGGCAGGCGCCACGGACCGGAGCTGCCGCGGATCATGTCGGTAATCGGCCCGGCGCGCTCGGCAGAGCTGCTGGCTGCGACGCTCTCCGCGGTGGAAACCTCGAACTGACAACGGCCGGAGGAAATCAAAAGTGAAGGCGGTTAACTGGTCGATCCCCTACGAGCTGGCTGCGGTGCTGACTGCGGCCCTCATCACTTCCTGCAGCCTCGAGCCGCCGCTCAAGACCCTGCCGGATACCGAAGTCAAGATCAGCGGCGGGGGAGTGGCGGTCCAGGTGCATTCGCTGAGCGGGCGGATCAGGAGCTTCAATCTCGAAAACAGCGGTTTCGACCTGCTACGGCCCTGGCCGGAGCTCGAGCTGAGGGCCGATTTTTCGGTGGAAATCGAGGATGAGCTGACCGGCCGCATCATGAGCGACATCGCCGATTCCGTGCTGGTGCGTGAATTCACCCAAAAAGAGAATTCGGTAGCCCTGCGCAAGTTCCTCGAACTGGATGGCTACCAGATAGATGAAGAAATATCCGGCAACCGGGAAGGCGTGCATTTGCGCTTCCGGGCGGTGCCGCAGGAGGAGGAAGCCCCTCTGCGGTCGGTGAGATTCACCTTTGTGTTCCCGGTGGCAAGGGGCCTCCAGGTCTGGGCTCCCGGCGGCGATCCACCGGTCCGCGTGGATGGCCGGACCGCAGTCCGGTTCGTTTATGGTCCGGGCGCAGCCGAACGCGAGATGATTTCGATCCCTCTGGTCAGCCTCTGGGCCGGCGGAGACACAGCCTGGACCCTGGCTGTGCCGCTGGAGGTGAGGGTGGCGCGGGTAGTGTTCGAAATCGAGCCGGGGCTGGTGCCCACCGGGGTGGAGCCCCGGCTGGACGAATGCGACCGGCTGCGGATTACTTTCGACCTGACCGGCGCCGGCGGGGGCAGAAGCCTCGAGGCGGGCCTCTGGCTCTATTCCCACTCCGCCGATTGGCGCGATGCGCTGCGGGTGTTCGCCGACCATTATCCCAAATATTTCGAGCCGGCCAGGAGAGTGGCTTCCGCCGAGGGTTTCCTCGACAGAGTTTCACCGCAGGTGCAGACCCCCTGGCAGCTCACCGCTCTGCAGAGCCGGGACGTCCGGCTGGCCGGAATCGGCTGGAACGTCTTCCGCTCCGGCCAGTGGGTGCCGCCCCAGGCGATGCGTTTCTACGATTTCACCTGGCGGGCGCCGGGGGACAGCACTGCCGGGGAAGTGTCCGTGCGCCTGATCAGCGCCGCGATCGATAACCTGCTCTTGTTCAAGCTGAGACCGATACTGCGCGGCGCCTACAGTTCCCGCTGCGATGAAAAGACCGCCGAAAGCGCATTCGGCGACGACATCGCCAGAGACGAGCTGGGACTTCCGCTGACGGACGAAGAGGGCCAGGTGCTGATGCATGCCGCAGCGGACAGCCCGTTCGGCAAGGAAATTATCGGCCAGCAGCGGAAGATGCTGGAACTGTACCCGCAGGCCGAGGGCTTTTTCTTTGCCGAATGGGAGGCCGGCGGCATCGACTTCGCCCACGACGACAGCCTGACCGTAATCCACGGTCGCCCGGCCAGCCTGCTGTCGGCTGCGACAGAGGGAGTGGGACGGCAGGTGATCGAAATGGTGAATCAGGCCCGCAAGCTCGCGATCACCGAGGTGCCGAGCCGGATCAGCGCGGCCCGGGGAGTCGACATGTTCTGCCTCACCGGCATCGATCTCGGCCGGATCAGGCGGACCGCACTGCTGGGTATCCGCCGGCCGGTAATTTCCGACGTGGGGCCGGAGGTGAAGCTGAGTGCGGCCGAATCCGAGGTTCTCCTCCAGGAGAAACTCCTCTTGGGTGTCTTCCCCTGCGAACGCGAGCTCAATGTCGACCAGGTCGTTTCACGCGCCTACCGCCCGCTGTTTTCCGACCTGAGGGGCCGTGAGTGGCTGCTTTCCCCGGACGCGCTCGCCCTGTCCAAGGGCCTGGAAGGCCAGGTCTTCACCGTCCCGGGCCCGGAGCGCAGTTCGGAGCCTGATGTAGTCGTGACCGTGGTTCAGCCCGGGCTCTTTGTGACCGACGATGTGCTGCGGGACGGGAAAGTGGTCACAGTCAGACATCCGGCGGCAGATCAGTTTACCCGGGCGGTCTGGACCGCCGCCTCCCGCAACACGCGGGCCGTGGCGCTGAGAGTGGAGCACGTGGGAGAGGGAGTGCTCAGTGTTACTTTACCGCCGTTCGGGCCGGCGGGAGAGTTGCGCCTGGGCCGGATGTGAGCTTAATCGAAAAGAATTCCTCGAAGCTTTGCTCGCGGTAACCCGTCCACGGGTTAGACGTAGAGGGCGGGTTTAAAACCCGCCCGTACAGACTTTTCCCACGCGCGCAGGGAGAAGTTGCGTAGGGGCGACCGGCTGGTCGCCCGCGGGAGCTTATGGCGGAGCCGGCTTCTGTTAAACAAAAGACGATTTTGCCAGCATGGTTGTCAGTTTTCCCTGCACCCACTCTCCGCAGAGCCCGCAGGGCACTCGAGCCCTATTCCTCTGTCTTTTCTCTGACAAATTCCCGGTACAGCCTGAACACTTCATCGTGCGGGGATACGCGGAAGCCATCCAGACGGGGGCTGAGCTGAACGTGGGCGAGTGTCAGCACTGCACTTTTGAGCTGGCGGATTTCCTTGCGGAGATTTTTTATTTCTTTCGCAATTCTTGAAAGATCAATCTCGGCCGCTTTGCCTTTGGGCATGGATGTTATGCCTCCTTTAATGCTCTGACATTCATACAGCGCCGGTTTCAGCTCAGGATCCGGTGGGCCTCCCGCAGCTTAGCCGCCAACTGCAGTCCCCAGGGGCACTGAACCGTGCATTCGCTGCAGCCGGAGCAGGCGGCGGCGCTCGATTCGCCCAGGGCCGCATAGGTGGTGCGGGCTTCCAGGCGCATGTCGCCGCCATAGCTTTCGGCATACATCTGCAGACGGTTCACGGTGGCCACGTCCACTCCTCGGGGGCAAATCTCCCGGCAGCTTCCGCACATCCGGCAATAGCGGCCGCCGAAGAGGCGGGCGTACTGTTCGAGAGTCTCTTCTTCGGCCGAGCTCAAGCCTTTGGCTCCCATCGCCGTCACGTCTTCGTCGATCTGCTGGAAGTTGCCCATGGCCGTAGCGGTGGTCTTCATGTACGGGTTTTGCAGAATCCACTTGAGGGCGGCGGCATAGGAGTTGTTGCCCTGACTGTCTTTCTTGTATCCGCCGGAACAGCCTTTCATGGCAACGAAATCGATCCCCGCTTCGCCGCACTTCCTGATCGCCTTGGCCTGGGCCTCGGCGTCCCACTGGCTCTTGCTGCCGCCCAGCATGTGCGTAAAGCGGCCCATGAAATTGTACGGCACCAGGATCACTTCGTGGAACTTTTTTTCAGCAGCCAGGCTCAGCAGCTCCAAGGAATCGGTGTGAGTGCTGAAACCGAAAGTGCGGGTTTTACCCTGGTCGCGGGCCTGGGTCAGCAGTTGGAGCACGTCATCGCCGTGGATCTCCTCGGGCCTGGAGGCGCCGTGGATCAGCAGGCAGTCGATGTAATCGGTTTCCAGGGCGTGGAGGCTGGTTTCCAGATCGCGCCGCATCTTTTCCAGTGTATCGGCTGGAATTTTGGAAATGATGACCACCTGCTGACGCCGGCCCTTGAAAACCTTACCCACCAGGACTTCGTTCTGGCCGTTGTAATAAGAGCGGCCCGTGTCGAAAAGGTTGATCCCCTTGTCGAAGGCATGGTTAATCAGGGTGGGGTCCATTGTCCGGCTGGCCCCGAATCCCACCTCGGTCACCTTGATTTTCTCCTTGCCCAGAGTGCGGAAAGCGGGATCGACCGCGGCGGCCGGCTTGGCCGGGGCGGGTTGCGCGGTGTCGGGCCGCTGTTCGGCGGGCCTGCCGCAGGATACTCCCAGGCCCAGGCCGATAACGGACTTGCCGACCGTAGAGATGAATTCTTTCCTTTTAATCCTGAAATCTTCGGCCATCAGTGGGACTCCGGTATAAGGTGGTAAGTAGAATCAAGGCAGGAGGTGCAATCAAGATAGAAGACAGCAAAAATATTGTCAATAAGGTCTGCTCCAGCCCGCTGGCCGTGACTGGAATGCAAATTGCAGTCTGTGGGTCCCGTCCCGACCGTGACTTGCCTGGAGGTGTGGTTTGGAAACCATAAAGAAGACGATGCAGTTCTTCCAGATCATCTTTCTGCTGCTGGCGATCGTAGTGGTCTGGGGAGCCGAAGGCCTGTCCGAGGGCGATCGGGAGAACCCGCTGCCGCACGGCAACCGGGTCCCGGACGACCTGACCGCCAGCGAAACCGGCAGCTTTATCGGCTCCTGAGCCATCACCGAGCCCTCCCTTTCAACCGTCCCCTCCGGTTTTTCTCCGATCGCAGTCCGCAAAGAACGTGCGAAACCGCCCACTTTTCTTCCTTTCAGCTCGACCGGACAAACCTGCCTGGGCGCAGACGAGGGCTGATAAAATTTTCCGGTAAAAAATTTCCGTTGAGCCGCCTATTTCATTATATTGTCATCTGTCAGACCGGGCTTTGCCGCCCGGAGGGGAATATATTCCAAGAATAAAGGAGAAACGCATGCGTTCGAGCATTCACGGGTTTCCCCGCATCGGCGCAGGGAGGGAGCTGAAGTTCGCTGTGGAAGCCTACTGGAGCGGAAAGAGCGACGGGAAAGAGCTCGCCGAGCGTGCCGGGAAGCTTCGCGCCGCCAACTACGAGTTCCTTAAGGCCTCCGGGCTCGACCTGATACCGGTGGGGGACTTTTCCCTGTACGATAAGGTACTGGATACAATCTGCATGAGCGGCGCAGTGCCGAAGCGTTTTCCGTTCGCCGGCGGGCCGATCGGTCCGGATCAGTACTTCGCCATGGCCCGGGGCCTGAAAGCGGCCAGAGGAAACGTCCGGCCCCTGTCCATGCTCAAGTGGTTCAACACCAACTACCATTACCTGGTACCCGAGTTCATTGCCGGGATGAAGTTTTCCTTTTCCGACCGGACGCTCCTGGACCTGGTGGATGAAGCCCTGGGGCTTGGCCTGCCGGCCATGCCCGTGCTGGTAGGCCCGGTCAGCTTCCTGCTGTTGGGCCGCGGCGAGGAAGGACTGGACCCGCTAGCCCTCTTGAAGGGCCTGCTGCCGGTCTGGGAAAAGGTGGTCGGTGAGCTGGCGGCCAGGGGCGTGGAATGGATCCAGATCGACGAGCCCTGCTTTGCCGCGGCTCAGAGTGACCCCGCGCGTCGGGCGCTGAAAAAGGCCTACGCCGCCCTGGCAGCCAAAAAGGGTAAAGCCCGGATCGTGCTCCAGACCTACTTCGACCACGTCGGCCCGAACTACGAAACCCTGGCCGGCCTGCCGGTCGAAGGGCTGGGGCTGGATTTCGTCCACGGCCCGGAAAACCTGGACTTGATTGAAAAGCACGGCTGGCCGAAAGAAAAAACGCTGTTCGCCGGAGTGGTGGACGGCCGCAACATCTGGGCCTGTAACCCGGACCGGGCTTTGTCCGCAATCGGCAGGCTCGCCGGCCTGGTGGGAAAAGAAAAGTTAATAGTATCCTCCAGTTGCTCCCTGATGCACGTACCGGTGAGCCTGGAGGGTGAGGACGCATTACCCGGGGAAGTGCTTGGAGCGATGGCTTTTGCCCGGGAGAAAGTGGCGGAAGTCGTGGCCCTGGCGCACGCGGCCGAGGGCGTGGCCACCGCCAAGGACGAAAAAGTGCTCGAGCGGGCCCGCCGGGCTGTGGAAACCAGCGGCCGGAGCAGCCTGAAGACCGTGCCCCAATTGCGCCGGCGTCTCGAAAAACTCACCGAAAAGGACTACCGCCGCGGCATGCCTTTCAGCGAAAGAATCAGGCGGCAGAACGACAAACTGCGACTGCCGCTTTTCCCCACCACCACGATCGGGTCTTTTCCGCAGACCGCGGAAGTGCGCCGCCTGCGCGCCCGCCTGCGCAAGGGAGAACTGACCGAGGAGCAATACCGGGACCAGATCAGAAAGAACATCCGGGAGCTGGTGAAGCTGCAGGAAGATTACGATATCGATGTGCTGGTGCACGGCGAGTTCGAGCGAAACGACATGGTGGAGTATTTCGGCGAACAGCTCGATGGCTATTACTTCACCCGCAACGGCTGGGTGATTTCCTACGGCAGCCGCGGGGTCAAGCCGCCGGTGATCTACGGCGACGTGGTGCGCCGCGGCCCGATGACCGTCGAATGGTCGAAGTACGCACAGTCACTCACCCGCCGTCCCATGAAAGGTATGCTCACCGGCCCGGTCACCATGCTCAACTGGTCGTTCGTGCGCGACGACATCCCGCGCCGGGATGTCTGCCGCCAGCTCGCCCTGGCGATCCGCGACGAAGTGGCTGACCTGGAGCAGGCCGGAATCGGAGTGATCCAGATCGATGAGCCGGCCCTGCGGGAGGGTCTGCCGCTGGAGCCGGAAAAGCAGACGGAATACCTGAGATGGGCGGTCGAGGCTTTCCGTCTGGCGTCCTCCGGAGCCGGCGCCTCGACCCAGATCCACAGCCACATGTGCTACAGCGACTTCAATACCATTTTCAACCAGATCGTGGCGATGGACGCTGACGTGATTTCCATCGAGAACTCCCGCGCCGGCGGCCGGCTGCTGCAGGTGTTCAGGGACAGGAAGTATCCGAACTGTATCGGCCCGGGGGTATGGGACATTCATTCGCCGCTGGTGCCCGGCGAAGATGAAATCAGCAAGCACCTGCGCGACATCCTGCGCTACCTGCCGACAGAGTCGGTCTGGGTCAATCCCGACTGCGGACTCAAGACTCGCGGCTGGGAAGAAGTCCACGCGAGCCTGCGCAACATGGTGAGCGCGGCGCAAAGGATCAGACGGGAATACACCTGAGGCGAGCGGCAATGGCTCCTGGTGAAGAAAAACGCAGCGATGTACCGGCTCTGCCGGCTACCGGCTCCCAGGTGCTCGAAATCATCTCCGGCGCCTGGCCGGGAGAAGAGGTCGACTACCATAAACTTTTCCTGTTCGACCGGATCAGGCGCGGCGACCGGGAATGGGGTTTCCTGGTGGTGACCCGCAGGTCCGGCGAAGACCGCCTCGAACTGGCGGCTTTCAGTTTCACGACCGGCCGGGACGGCAAGTTGGCGACCCAACTGGAGAGCAGGAAAGCCCGGATACCAGCCGACCGGCTGGCCGAGGTGGTCGAGGGAGTGCTGCTGCGGCTGGACGAATTCGAGTGCGACTACCGTGAATACAGCCTGGCGGGGCTTGCCAAGGCTCCCTCCAGGCTCGGCTTCCTCCGCCGGCTGTTCGGCGAAGAACATTCCGAAGTGAGCGATGAAACCGGCTAAACTCCAGGTGAACTGCAACCGGGCAGTAGTGGTGCAGACCGAGGGGGCCTGGGCCAGGGTGGAGGTCCAGCGCAGCTCGATGTGCGACGGCTGCGAGGAAAAGAGCACCTGCGGCGCCCACTTTGCCGATGACACGAAGACTATCGCCAGGGTGCGTAACCCGGTGAGCGCCCGGCCGGGAGATAAAGTGGAGATCAGCATGGCGGAGGGGGTGATACTCTGGGGAGCCGTAACTATCTACCTGCTGCCGGTGGCGGCGATGCTCGCCGCCATCCTGGCGGCCCAGGCTTTCAAGGATGAAATCGGCCTGCCCCTGGGAAACAACGCCCTGCCGGTAGTGGCCGGAGTCGTGGGGCTGGCGATTTCCCTGCCGGTGGTCCGGCTGGTTTCCACGCGCTGGAAATATCTCGCCGAAGGCACGCCCACTATCTCGCGCATCCTTTCCCCAGACGGCGTGAAATGAGATAGATTGCAGGCGGAGGCTTGCGGAGCAGTCTTTCGACAGGAACCTCAGATGGCGGGCAGCCGGGATTTCATGAACAGCACCAGCTTTTCCCGGTCGGCGGGAGCGATACGGATATCGTCCTTTTCCAGCATTAGGTCGACCAGCCTGTCCACTTCGCGGGCCAATGGTCCGCTTTTCCAGACGAGTTCGACGGAATGACAAACGGAACAATAGCGCTTGAAAAGGGGTTCTCCGGTCGCCGCTTCCCTGCTGATCGACTCGCCGGCCGGTCCGCTGAGCCCGGGGTGATAGGTTCCATCCGCGGAGACGATCCCTGAAACCAGGCGTGGAACGTCCGGCGGCAGACTGCGTCCGCTTTCCTTGGGCAGGATTCCGATCAGGAGGGCGCAGACAATGAAGGCCGAAAGTGTCAGCGGCTTCATAAATGGGGGGTCCGATACTCTCTGATGCAATCGCTCCGGGAGGGGAGCCGCTAAACTTGGGAGCCAATGAAAACCTGGCTCGAAAACCTATTTTACCCGGACGATTCCGGGTTGTCAAGAAATTCTCAGAGCTGCGGATGAAGAGAGACCCGTTCAAAGTATCCCCCTCCCCCTTAGCCCTGCTGTTGCTCCTGTCATTCCCCATTTTTCTTTTTTCACAGAGCAAATACGCCGGCGAGCCTTTCAGTATCGGAGTGGGAGCCCGTGGGCTCGGCATGGGCAGCGCCTTTCATACGCTGGCCGTGGGCCCGGAGGCCCTGTACTGGAACCCGGCCGGGCTCTCCCGCACCGACCGTTCCAGGACGAACAGCCTGGCGTTCATGCACAGCGAGCGGTTCGACGGGGAAGTGAAGTATAATTTCATCGGTTACAGCCGCAGCCTCGAATACTCGAACCAACCTCTCACCATTGGCCTCGGCCTGATCCACCTCGGCGTGGGTGGCATTCCCATAGTGACCCGGCTCGAAGACCCGAACGGCGAGCTGGGCCCCGACAACCGCCCGGTGATCGACCGCTACGTCTCCAAGAACGACTTCGCCTTTATCGTGGGTGCGGGCCGCCGGTGGGGAAAACTGGCCCATATCGGCGCCAACGTGAAGATTCTGCACGAACGCTACCTGGACGTCACCGCCACCGGTTTCGGTTTCGACCTGGGAGTGACATGTCCGCTGACTGTACGCGGCCGGAGGTTTCTGGCCAGCGTTTCGGCCCGGGATGTCACTACCTCCTTTCTGGCCTGGTCCACCGGCAAGCGGGAATACATCAAGCCGTGGATTTCCGCCGGCCTGGCCCTGGCCGAGGGCGTGGCGGTTCCCGGAGGCAGGCTGGCCGCCGCCGTGGAACTGTCCGTACCGGCCGAAAGGCGGAGAAAAAATTACCTCGGCACGGAAGCCTACCTGATGAGCCTGCTGCACCTGGGCGCCGAATACTCACTCTACGAACGCGTGTTCCTGCGGGCCGGCCTGGATGAGCGTAATCCCACTTTCGGGGCGGGGATCGAGATCCGGCGCCTGGTGGTGGACTACGCCTGGGTGGGCCACCGCGACCTCGACCAGACTCACCGCGTTTCCCTGGACTACAGATTCTGAAGCCGGATTACCGGGAATCGGTACACCGGTGGAGCTCTGGCCGGCCCGTCCACTCCCGGCCGCCTGAAAAATCCCCTTAGTACAGTTTTTTTAAATATGGTTACGTTGCACTCAATTGAATTTCCCTGCGATTACGCTGAATCTTATGCCTGGTGTTATCTTTAGCGTAGGGGCGGACCCATGTGTCCGCCCACCGCTGGTGGATCCGGGCGCACCCGCGGGTGCGCCCCTACATGAGGTACTTTTTTTAGCGATGCTCGAATTACTAACACAAAATTGAGGCCCTGCAAGCATTATACGGCACCTCGCCCGCTGGAATCAGATAAAACGTCACCGTAATCGAGAATTAAAGCACTTAGCCGATTGAATCGACCTGGACTATCAGTTCAGAACGGCAGACGATCTACAGGAGAAAATCAACGAAGAATACAATGGGTAATAAAAAAGGGCGGCCTCGGGCCGCCCTGCGGTTGACTTTACCTGACGAATTTACTCGAAAAACTCCTGCCGGAATGCGATCCTCAGCACCGACCCCACCGAGGGAGTGCCAGGCGGGAGATTGTTGAAATTGAGAAAATTGAGGTCGAACCACCAGTCGCGGGCGGGAGCCTCGTAAATCGGGCTGCCGTAAACCCACAGGCCAGTGGAGTTTTGACTGAGGAATAGATTGATGAAGGAGCCGACTATAGTGCAGGTCCGGCCGCTCCAGTTTTCCAGAAAGCGCGGAAAATTCTCGAGCCCCCCGTTGTAAGCGGTGATGTTTTGAGTATCGCCGGAAAGAATCGCTACTCTGTAAGTAGTGGTGGCGGCGGCGTTGAGTGAACTGTTGGTGTTGTGGTTGGCGGCATCGGTCCAATTGGTGCTCAGCAGGTAGACCGCATCGGCCATGACCGCCGAGGGCCGCCAGTTGGTGGTGTTGTAAGTGCCCTGGATGTAGATCGCGTTGTCGCTCACCACGGTCATCGGCGCGGGCAGGGTGGCACCATTGATGATCTTGATCCCTTTCTGCCGGGTGCCGTCCTCGACGATCGAGATATAGACAATGCCGTTGGCCAGGTCGGCGGCGGTGAGTTTGGAAACATCGAGCACCATCAGGTCAACCCACTGATGTTCGCGGTCGTCGTAAAAGGCGTCGTAGCTGGTAGTTAGAGCGGCGGGATTACTCAGCACTTTGGGATTGCCGTTCCTGTTCATGATAGACACGCTGGAGAGAGCCGAGTTCACGTAGACGCGGGTGTCAGCTTGCCAGTCGAGCCGTTCTGTCGTGAGGGCTACCCCGTCTCCGGCGTTACGCCGCTTGATGATCTCGATGGGCTGGATGCTCTTGGGAATCGGCAGGCCCAGAGGCGTTATGTTGTGGGCCCGTGTCCGCAGCCGCCCCCTGAAGTCGGCGTTGGTCTGGGCTACGAAGCCGGCATCGTTGCCCACGTAGTTGCCGCTGTCGTAAGTCAGGAGATGGAAAACGCTGTCCGGGTCGGAGATCCTTACTGAGCCGGTGAAAGTCTCGTGGTTCCAGATCCTGAACCGGTAAAGGTCCCCGGTGATAGTGATGTTCCGGTAGAAGTTGGTAGTGGCGTTGGTGCCGACAAACAGCGAGCTGTTGGTGTGCACCCGGCCGACAAAGTCCATCACCGCTCCATTGTGAATTTCCAGGCTGTCATCGTAGAACACGCCGAACTGGAAGATCGGGATCTGCAGGCCCTGGACCGACACCCGGATTTGGTATCGGCTGCTCTTGGGGCCGCTAACTCCCGAAGTGATGTCTATCGGCTGGTTGAGGCTGACCATGCCCATGTAGGGACCGTCGGTGAGCGTTACGACAAATGGGGTATCCGAGCGGACGATGTTGAAGGTCTCGAAGGTGAAATTATTTATATCCGGCGGAAGAATGGTCGCCAGGTCATTGTCGGACACCACTCCCTGGCCTTCGAGCAGGCTCTGGATGTCGCTCAACGCTTTTTCCACCCCCGCCTCGGCGGCGTAAAATGCCCGGCTGTTCTGATAGTAGTTGCCGGCGAGCTGGGTATCGATCGAGCTGACCATGACCGCTCCGACTGCGAGAATAGTCAGTGCGCTCAACAACAGCAGCATCGTGATCAATGCCACTCCCCGCTGGTCGCGCACCTTCCGGGTCAATCTTTTCATGGCTTCCCTCCGGATATTGCTGCAGCTGCAGCCCGGGTTCAGTAAATGACGTTTCGCGGGGCGATCATCGAGGTAAAATCCTGCCGCCAGTAATGATCGCCTTCCTGGTTGCGGTCGTAATCGGGCCGAGTACTGCGGGCGGAAACTGTGACCTCCACGGCCCGCAGGTCCAGCATGTCATTGGTATTATCCGCGTCGCTGTCGTCGGTAAAGCTGGCCGATCCCCCATCCTCGAATTGTATCAGCACCTGCATGTTTTCGATGTCGTTAGCCACCGCACCCAGTAGAGTGCTGCCTCTGAACTTCACCAGTTTTGGATGGTCCGGATCGCTCTTGTCCACGGTGATCGACATGATCGATACCCGGGCGATAGTGGCCGTAGCCGGGTTGTAAGCCTTGGCCAGCCCCGATGAAAGGTTGTAGACCGAGGCCGGCGGGACGAAGTTCACTGTGCGGGAGGAGGTGTTGATGTTGCTTATTTCGATGACGTTGAAATCGATCTCATCGAAGATGATCAGGTGCTCGCCCACGTTCAGCGAATCGACGTCGGAGTCGGCGGAGAGTTTCATCGCGTTGGCGCTGGCGTTGGGCGGCGGGCTGGTGGCGAATTTGAGCCTGATGTTGGTGATCGGGACGTAGAGAAAAGTGATAGTGTCCGGCTCAGTGCTGCCAGCGTCGAAGACCTGTACTGAACTGAACAGTCCCGGCAGTCCCGTGCCGGCGTTCATCGCCTCGCGCTGGATCTCGTCCAGGGCGATCCGGCCGCTCAGGTTCATATCCTGGCGAAGGCCTTCGCTGGTGGCACTTTTGTTCTGGTTGATCAAAAGATTGATGAACGCCCCGATCACGATCATCGTAATGGTCAGCCCGATCATCATTTCCACCAGGCTGAAACCGCGGCTGTCGAGATTCTGCTTGGCCATCAGGCTGCGGCCCTTTCTGAAGCCTGTGTCAGGGATAGATAATGGTGGTGACCTTTGCCTGGCTCAGCGTATCCACCATGTCCACACCGAAATAAACGGTCACATCCACCGTCTTGGTGTTAAATCCGGCCTGGTTTTCCGTGACATCGGTAATGCGCGTGAACTTGCCCTGTTCGCCGGGTACGTACTGGCCGCTTTCGTTGAGGTAGTGCTCTTGCTGGTCGACTACGTAGGTGTAATCCATCAGCTTGATTTGCTCTATCTTCTGCCGGGCCAGCGCGGTTGCGATTGAGAGGTTGGTAGCCCGGCGGTTGCTCTGCATGGCGTAAGTCAGGATACCGGCCAGAGCCAACAGCCCGATCGAGCCGATCACCAAAGCCAGACTGATTTCCACCAGCGAGAAGCCTTTCCTGCCCAGGAATGGATTCTTCATTTCCATTGGCTGTCCTCCCAGCGATAGGTGCGGACCGCGCCCAGGCCGCCGACAGCAACCGCGTACACGCTGCCGTTTTCGCCGGTCAGGAAGACGGTGCCGGTAGCGAGGCAGTCTCCGCGGGAATTGAATCCCACCTCATTGTTGCCGGAGAAATCCACGCCATCGGCCGGTACACTCGCGTTGTCCGGTCCGGTCGAGACACCGGTGGCGCCGAAATGCACGCCTTTCGGCAGCTTGAATCCTCTCAGGCCGCTCTTCGAATCGGGCAGGGCGAGCTGGGCGCTGTCCACTTCGCCAACGTCGTAACTGTGGCTGCTGTTGGTGTCCAGCCAGATGGTGTAGAAGCTGTCGGCCGGGGTTAACGAGCTGGGAGCGAAATCGATGTAGCAGCGCCGGTTGGCGTTGATTGCGCGCAGACGGGTAGTCTGGAGCGCCACCGCCACCGTGCGGGCTCCGGATTTGACCCGGCTTTCCTGGATCAGTCCGCTAAAGCTCGGCGCTCCCACCGTGATGACGATCGAAAGCATCGTGATCACCAGCAACAGCTCGATAAGGGTAAATCCGTGCCTGGAGCCCATGTGCCTGTCGATTGGTTTGAACTGAAATTGACTGCCGTTTATATTTTAGCTTTATTTATCCGGCTATTCAAGCCGCGGCGGGGAATTTTTCCGGGGATACAGCGGGTCTTTACTTTGGAAGCGTTCTGGACGAAATGCATCTGACGACTGGCCGAATCTAACAACCGGGCCCGGTACCATTACGATACCGGGCCCGGCCGCACCACGCTTTCCACCGGAATTGCCGGGAAGCTTGAGAAATAAACTGGTGTTCCGCTTCGTTCCCGTTCAGGGGAAAGGGTGGTAAGCTTATTCTACCAGCGATGCGGGCGTCACCGCCCCGGTTACCAGGTTCACTGTTGCCTTGGTATTTTCAGTGATCTTCTGATGGTCGATAGTCAGTACTGTTCCATTAATCGTCAGCTTCATGTCGTTGACAGTGGCGGCGATATCGGAGTTGATCATCTTAAGCTGGTCGATAGTGGTCGCAGCGGCGCCGTCGACACGGCTCGTGCTGTAGCTCAGCGCGGCGGTCTTGACCGCCTCGGCCATCGTGTTGCAATGCGCCAGGTAAGCTGAATCCTTGGCGCCGGTGAAACGGGAAATCAGGATCGTGGCCAGGATACCGATAATGACCACTACAATCAACAGCTCGATAAGGGTGAAACCCTTGTCGGAACGCATGCCTCTCATAACGGTACTCCTTTGAAAAGGTTTGAGGGAAAGCGAGAAAGGTCATCGAGGCAGAGGTTAGAAAAGCAATTATCAGGCCAGAATTGACCTGATTCGTAATACGTTTAAATTCAACAGGATAGAAATGCGTTGAAACTATTTTGATCTTTTTCGCCGTAGTTCCAATTGCAATCTGAAAGGAAAATTAGGATTTTGCACGGCACTAAAGACAGTGACAGAGTTACAAAGTGACAAAGTAAAGGCACAAAGTGGAAAGACATTGACAAAGTAAAAAGAACAAAGACGATGAGGCGCTGAGCAGAGATGGGGTAGGGCCTTCTGCCTTCTGCCTTCTGCCTTCTGCCTTCTGCCTTCTGCCTTCTGCCTTCTGCCTTCTGCCTTCTGCCTTCTGCCTTCTGCCTTCTGCCTTCTGACTACTGAATACCGGCGGGGCGGTCGGGTGGCCGGGCCTCGAGCATCTCCCTCAGCCGGTCCGCATCCATGCCGCCCTCCTCGAGCTGGAGTTTCTCCAGCTCAATCAGCCTGATCATGGCCGGGGCCAGAGGCTCGTTCGGATACTTTTCGGCTATGCGAGCGTAAACTTCACTGGCCTTGTCCAGTTTTCCAGCCTGGTACCAGGCCAAGCCAATCTTATGCAGGATAACCTGCACTTCCGGAGTCTCCGGATAGATTTCCCGTTCGCGCAGTTCGAGAGCGCGCTGGTAAGACCCGGCGGCCTGTTCCCACTGCCCGGCTAATTCCAGGGCCTCCCCCAGATGGTAAGGATGGAGGCTGCGGCCGGGCTCGAGTTCCGCCAGACGCCGGTTTATGGCGATGGCCCGCGAGAAATCAGTGGCCGTGAGGAAAGAGGCGGAACGGCGTTCGGCCTGAGCCGTAGCCACCGGGTATTCGAGCTCCAGGAGTTTCTTTTCGTCCGCGCCCGCGGCGGCCAGCCGGGCGATCACCTCTTCGGCTTCACGGTACTTTTTCCGATCGATCAACAGTTCGGCCAGGAACTCGAGCGCCTCGCGGTGCCCGGGTTCGCGCTCCAGGGCATCGGCCAGGGCTGAATATACCAGGTTGGTCATCCCGGAGGCGCTCTGGAAGCGCGCCAGCTCGACCAGCTCGGCCGCCGTGACCTGATGGGTGGCGAGGTAGCGACCGAGCAGGTTACTGCCGGCGATCCTGTAACCGGCTGGAATTTCTGCCTGAGTGGCATAAAAGAACCCACGCGGGGCTTGGTATTCCACGCTCGGGAAATCGTCCGTATTGGTCGGTCCCACTCCGGCCCAGCGGCGCATTTCAGTGCGGTCGAGAACCTGGGTGGTCAACAGGGTAAAGGGGCTGGTGATTCCGATTCGGCGCAGGTCGGCCGCCACCTGGCCGGAGCGCATCCGCCGTGCGAGCAGGTCGAGGTCGGGCTGCAGTTCAGCCTCCGAGCCGATCAGGAGCAGGTCGTTACCCTCCACCGAAGTGAAAGCCACGGTGGCCGGGAAGTACTTCATGAAAGTGATCAGGATCGTCTTCAGCACGCTCTCCTGCATTTCGTAAAGGTGGATCCACTGGCAGATGATTCCGCCCGGCGCCAGGCGCTCCCGGCAGTCGGCGTAAAACTCCTCGGTGTAAAGGCTTCCTATCCCGGCGATCCAGGGGTTCGAGGGTTCGCTGGCGATCACGTCCCATTTTTCACGGTTGCGGAACAGGTAATTGCGGCCATCGTCCACCGCGATTTCGGTACGAGCGTCCTCCCAGTAGCGGTGGTTCACCTCGGCGAAAAACTTGCTGCCCTCGACCACCTCGGGCTCGATTTCCACGCAGACCAGCCGGGCCAGTTCCGGATGAGCCAGGGCCGCCCCGCAGGTGGCGCCGCTGCCCGCGCCGATCACCAGCACTTTTTCCGGCAGCGGGTGCAGCAGCATCGGCAGGTGGGCCAGCAGGTACTGGGTGCGCATGTCCCGGAGGTTGGAGGCGTCCACCTTGCCGTTGACCCGCAACATCAACGCTTTGCCATGGCGTTCGACGGAAACCGTGGTGGAAAGCCCTTCCTTGTAATAGAGAATTTCCCGTTCGCGGGCATTCCGTTCGTAGTTTTCGATGGACGCGCTTTCGCCGGGTCGGTAGCGGAAGACTCCGGCGGTCAGCAGGTGGCGGTCCCAGTCGGCCGTTCCCGCCAGGCTCAACACCAGGATCACGGTCGCCAGCGCGCCGTACCTCGGCCAGGAGCCCAGACCCCGGGACTGGAATATGACCGCCACCGATAAGAGGTTAAAGACCAGGGCCAGGCAGATGGTGTACTTGATGCCCAGCACCGGGATCAGCACCAGCCCGCAGAGCACGCTGCCGAGGATGTTGCCGAGGGTGCTGACTGCATAGACGCCTCCCACCTGGCCGGCCACTTTACCAATTTTCCGGGAGGCGGCCCGGCTCAACAGGGGAAAGCCCATGCCGATCGCGAGCGTGGGCACGATCGTCACCAGCAGGCAGACAATGTATTTGAAGGCTTCGTGCGTCTCGTAATCGAAATTGACCAGTTCCCGGCAGCGGATGAAAAACAGGGGCAGGCGGCTGTAAAGCGGCATACTTAGCGCCACGGCGACTCCGACTGCCACCTGGGTGACGGCGAAGGCCAGCACGGGCCGGCGGATCCGTTCCATCCAGCGGCTCGCGGCCAAGCTGCCCAAGGCAATCCCGGTGATGAAAGCGGCCAACATTACGGCAAAGGAGTAGGTGGATGAGCCCAATACCAGGGAAAGGACCCGCGTCCAGGCGATCTCGTAAACCATGGCCGTGAAGCCGCAGATGAAAATGCCAAAATAGATGTACTGCTCCAACCAACCTTCTCCGGTGGGTCCCTCCAGGGTGGCCGGTACTTCCTGGGAGCGCGAATCGGCTTCAGGGAAAGCTTCCATCAGGTGGCTTCTCAGCCCCAGGGCCGTGATTCCCACCAGAATGTTGATCCCGGCGGCGGCGGCCGTGCTGAGGGGCAACCCGAGATGCGGGATCATCCAGAAAGCCACCGCCAGCGTGCCGAATACCGCGCCGAAACAGTTGACGAAGTAAAGCCTGCCGGTAATCCGGCCCACCTCGGGAAGGCGGTGGCTGAGAGCTTTGATCAGGACCGGCAGCGTCCCGCCCATCAGCAGCGTAGGGACAACCAGCACCAGCATCGAAAGTCCGAACTTGAACGCCAGGCTCGCTCCCGGACCCGGGTCGAATTGCGTGTAAAACCGGAAAATTACCGCTTTTTCCGCCGACAGCAGGGTATCGAAGCCCAGGCAGTACAGCCCGATCATTACTTCCATCCAGCCGTAGTAGGACAGCAAACTCGCCCTGCGCCCCGGCCGATCGGCGATCCAGCCGAACAGAAAGCTGCCGGCGGCCAGCCCGGCCATGAACGCGGCCAGTACCACCGTGATCGCATGGGTGGTATTGCCGAACACCACGGCGAAACGCCGCATCCAGATCACTTCGTAGACCAGGCCGCTGAATCCCGAGAGGAAAAAAAGGGGGTACAGCAGCCTGGCCAGCGGAGAACCGGCCGTGCTGTTCGGCGATCTGTCCATGGCCTGAATTTCCCGAAGTTGAGTACCGGTTAGTGGAAGGAGCCGTCCCAAAGGGGACCGCACTCTTTCCGCAAGAATGTCCGTTTTGGTTATTAGGGGTATTTACTTGACTCCACCTGACGCAATATGTAGAATGTCTGTTCATGAGCGAGGACTACCCTCATACGCTGATGGAGGTGGAGAAACGATTCAACACTGATGAGGCCTGTCGGGCTTACTTGCTGGCTCTGCGATGGCCAAACGGTTGGGTTTGCCCTCGGTGTGCTGGTCAACGGGGCTTGCCGGTTCGCCGGGGCCTGTGGCGATGCAGCCACTGCAGACACGAGTGTTCCGTCACCGCCGGGACTATCTTTCAGGACAGCCATTTGCCCCTGACCACTTGGTTCCGGGCCATGTGGTACGTTACCAGCCAGAAGAACGGTGGCAGTGCTTTGGGGTTGCAGCGTGTATTGGGTCTGGGCAGCTACAAGACGGCATGGGCGATGCTGCACAAGCTGCGTCGGGCGATGGTTCGTCCGGGCCGTGATCGGCTGCGGGGTACTGTCGAGGTGGACGAAACCTACTGGGGAGGCGAAGAACCCGGCGTCATCGGCCGGCAGTCCGAGGAAAAAGCTTTGATCATCGTGGCAGCCGAGGAAGACGGCCAGGGGATTGGGCGAATTCGTCTCCGCCGCATCCCCGACCTGACCAAAGCCAGCCTGCACGGCTTCATCGGCCAAGCGGTCGAGCCGGGCAGCACGGTCCGAACCGATGGTTGGAAATCTTACCTGGGTCTGGACGGCTACATCCACGACCGGCAGATACAGCGCCATCAAACCGAAGGCGAGCATCTGCTGCCGCGGGTGCATCGGGCAGTCTCGCTTCTGAAGCGTTGGATGTTGGGTACGCATCAAGGTGCTGTTGGGCACGATCATCTGGATTACTACCTCGATGAATTCACGTTCCGGTTCAACCGTCGCAAGTCGGCATTCCGGGGCAAACTGTTCTACCGCTTGGCCCAACAGGCCGTTCGGGTTGAACCAGCCCCTTTTTCGGCTTTGGTCAAACTACCACCTGTTGGGGGTGGTGGAGTCAAGTAAATACCCCTAATCTGATATATTGGAGCCTTCTTGTGAGGCTAACTTCACAAACTCGTACCTTTGGTCCATTACCGAACACTCCTTCCAAGGCACGGGAATCCTCCTTTCTGTTTAAAAGGAGAATATACCTCCCCCTAAATGGAGTGTCACCCATGTGTCCGGTCTATACACCCCTTTGTCCGCCCTTAGGCAGAGAGAAATCAATGGAGATTTATCTGTCAAAATCCCCCCTGCTCCCCTTTGCTAAAGGGGTGAGGCCACACCTCCCCCTTCGCAGAAGGGGGACCGAGGGGGATTTGATAAATTTTTCAATTGTTTTCGCTCTATATCTGCTCTTAAACTGGTGCCACACTATCGGAAGATTTTGTCAGCGGTAACGACCCGCCGGGCCCGGTATCAGCGCCCGGCGAGCGTATACTGGATGTAAAGGGCCTGGACCGGCTCTCCGCCGGCTCCCCGCACCAGCAGGTTAATCTGGCCCCGGTGATGGGTGCAGTGGGTAACGAGCTGCAGCAGGATATCCCTGATCTTCAGGGTTACCCGGCTGCCGTCCCGCCGGCGGACCGTGACCTCTCTTTCCAGATCTTTCTCCTGGAGCCCGGCGGCGAATTCGCGGCTGCGCTCTTCGATCCGGTCGGCAAATTTCCGGCATTCCTCCAGGCTGATTTCCGGGAACCAGTCCACCTCGCTCTCCACGCCGGCCATCCGGTCCAGCCAGAACTGCCAGGAGGTGTAGGCATGGGCCATGAGCGTCACCGCTTTGGGCTCCCGGTCGGCTACCTGGGCCAGCGAATCCAGGGTCCGGCGGTTGGCCCACATGTCGAAATCGTGAAGCTTTTTGAACAAAGCGGTTTCCTGCATAATTGTCCCTCTATTTCTGCATGTAAGTCTGGCTATACCACTGCATGTACTCCCTGAGCTTGGCCAGGTAGTCTTCCAGGCCCAGCTTCTGTTCGTCGTAAATCAGATAAGTCATGTCCGGCCGCCGGAAAGCGAAGTGACGGGCCCGGTCCTGCTCGTGGAAGAATTTCTTGTCCGGCGTGGAATAGCCTTTGGGCAGACGGGTCTTTTCCCAGACCTGGACCAGATTGTCGAACACCACCTTGCGCTCCGCCAGGCTGGCCTCAATGATCCCCACTGCATCCTGCATCCCGGCGTAAGCTTCTTCGTGGCTCGTGAAACGCGCCCGGTGAGCGCGGGTGATCGCGTTTTCGAGCTGAGAGAGAGCCAAGTAAGTATTGGCCGTGTGCTTTATCAGCTCGGCGATAGTGCTGAAAACCTCGAAGTCATAGCGGTGGCGCACGTCCAGCGCCAGGTTGGTCTGGCAGATAACCAGGGCCCGCTCCATCTGCGGGACCTGCTCCCGCGAGCGTGAAATCATGTCGGCGTAGCGGCGGTTCCAGTACGGGTCGTATTCGATGGCATCGCCGCGCGGCAGGTCGGGCAGATGGGTCTTGCCCACGTCGCCCCAGTGCCAGACCTTGCGTTCGAAGGTGTCCATGTAGTAATACGTCCCGTCGTTGAACAACTCGAACAGCTCGCGCACGTTTTGCGCCCGGGGGCCGTAATAGTTGACGAAGAACTTGTCGATGAACTCATCCAGGGTGGGAGCGCCGCCACTCCAGGACCATTCGGCGGAATTGACCCAGCTCATCATCCAGACCTGGTTGTGCAGGCCGCTGTCGTCCCAGGAAGTATTGACCATGCCCTCGTAAAGGCCGGACAGGGCCGACACGCTCACCGGCTTGTAGGAGTTTTCGAGGGCGCCGGAAACCTTTCCGCCCCTTTCCCGGAAACGGTAGAAATAGGGGAGGAAGAGGTGTTCGATCCCGGGATTGGGGTCGTAGACCCAGGCCGGGTAGCCGGCGTCGCGGGAGGCGCGGGCGACGTCGAGGTTATCGGTGAATTCGGAGACTATCAGTCCCTTGGGCGGCTTGATCTTTTCCTCCGGCCGGTATTCCCCACCCCAGGACATCACGCGCCGGCCCTTGGCACTCAGGTGATCGAAACTCTTCTTGAGGAAAATCTGCATCAGCCCGTAGCGGCCGATTTCCGCCGCCTTGGCCTTGCAGCCGCAGTCCACGCCCTGGCCCAGCTCGTAGGTCTCATCCGTGCCGACGTGGATGAACTCGCTCCCCGGCGTCGCTTCGACCGCTTCGTCCCAGAGGTCGAACAAGAGGTCATAGGAGCCTTGTTTGAGCGGGCAGAACTCCCAGTTGGAAGCCAGTATCTCTCGCAAGGCCGCGTGCTGCGGCCACTTGAGGATGAAGCTCACGTGGCCCAGGCCCTGCACCAGGGGCACCAGCTGGATGTGGTAGCGCCGGGCATAACGCGTGAACTCCTGCATCTCCTGCATGGTAAAGGCCCCCGGCGCGCCGATTTCGGGGTGGCTCCGGTAGGCGAACTTGTCCTCCCATTCCCAGAGCAGGATATTTGTCTTGTATTCGGCCAGGTCGCGGATGAAAGCGCGCACGTAATCGGCCTTGTCCTGATGGTGCTTGGTGTCGTAATGCGCCGCCCGGTATGAGATGTCCGGCCAGTCGGATATTTTCATCCCCCGGACCATGGGGGCGCTCCGGCCCGGCTGCACGATCTGCAACAGGGTGCGGGTGCCGTAGAACAGGCCCGCCTCCCCTTTGGCCCGCACCGTGATCCGGTTCGGCTCCACGGTCAGTTCGTAGCCCTGATCGCCGAGCTTGGCCGGCAGCGCGGCCCGCACCAGTTCGATCGCCCGGCCGGAGCCGGCCGCACCCACCCGGGCCTCGATTCCATAACGCTCTTTCAGCCCGCCGGCCAGGTCCTCGGCGGCGAAACGGTCGGCTTCGGAGCCGCCGGTAACCACTATCGCCACCGGAGAGTCGAAAACGAAGTCTTCCCCGCCCAAGGCAACCTGCTGCGGGTACGGGATAAGGCTGATTCCCTCGGTCCAGAGGGCGCTCTGTTCGGCCCGCAGGCCCAGGCTCGAAAACAGACAGAAAACCAGTGCCACGGTCAGCATCTTGCCATTCATGGGCGTTCCCTTTCAGTTAAATTAAAAATTCAGAAAAGTTATTCAGCCGATTCTTTTAGCCAGGGCCAGCAGCGCCACTTTCGATGCCCCGGCCTCTTTTAGGGCGCGCACGCATTCACCGGCGGTGGCCCCGCTGGCCACGATGTCATCGATTAGTACCACCCCACGGCCGGTAAAGTCCTCGCTGCAGGAGATCCTGCCGGACACCACAGCGTGCCTTCTGGTGAGCTCCACGCTTTTCAGCGGCGGCACGTCCTCCACGAAGCCGAGCGCCTGCGGGAGAATACACAGTCGCTTCCGTCGGTCCCGGTCCAGCAGAATCCGTTCGACTTCACGCACCAGGTCGAACAGATGGTAGTCCCGCGGGTCCTGTCCGATCTTGGGCGGGACCGCAGCCAGGTCCGTATAATCCGCCAGTTCCGGGTCGGCCAGGAGCAGATCGGCAGTCAGCGCGGCGAAGAAGTCCGCGTAGAGCCGCCGGCCGTCCCCGGCCCGGCCGCAAGTCCCTTTCAGGTCCTTGAACTGCATCAGCCGGGCCGAATATTCGTGCCCCGTGTCCCCGCAGCGGTATTCGCCCAGCAGGCGGACGCAGTCGGCGCCGGTCATTGGGACTGCGGCGAGGGAAAACTCCTGTTCGTTTAAGTTCCGATGGACAGCCATATTCGGTTCCGGGTGGATTTCACTTCCAGGCCTCGACTGTTTCGACCGCTCCCCCGGCGGATTTGACCCGGGCGGTCAGCTTGCCCTCGGCGGCGAAGCTTATTTCGATTTCCTGGCCGTTCACGGTAATCCGCACTCCCTCGTACCCGTCTTTTTCCACCAGCGCCACGTTCGACGGCGGGCCGTCATCGTCCCTGACTTCGATCACGTTCAGGAAGTAATTGCGCAGGCTTCCCTGGGGCGCACCCAGCTCGAGCCGCCAGGGCACGACCGGCGGCCGGTTGCTGAGGCGGCTGACGTGGTTGTACTGAGCAGTCGGTTCATCGGGGTGCCCCCAGAACTGGTAACCCTCGCCGCCGCGCTTGACCAGGGTCGCGCCCTTGGGCAACAGGGGCGTGAGGTACGTCTGCGCGCTGCCGGAACTCAGTACGCCCTGCTCCCCAGCCGGGTCGCTGGCCCAGGCCGCGGACAGATTGCCGGTGTAGGAAACCACGTGCTCCGGCACGATAACCTTCTCTTTGCCCTTGACTGCCGGTTCGCCGGGTACGTGCAGGAACCAGTGCTTGGGAAATTCGGCCTTGGTGGCCTCCACGCGGTCGAAAACGATGAAAAATTCGGCGGGCTTGCGCAGGTAGAAGAATTGCCGGGTCACTTCGCGCGCCTTTTCCGGCTGGTAACCGATCGTGAGGTCGGCCCCGGCATAGGTGAAATTATCATTGGTGCGGTAGGCGACGATTTCGGCGCGGTCGTTGCGCGTGTGCGAAGTGTAGACGTAGCGGATCATACCGCCGTCGTTTTCGTTCTTCACCCCCTCGGGATCACCGGGCTTTAGGCGACGGAACTGTTCGGTGGGATCGTAGATGGTGAGGATGTTGAAAGCCAGCGAACCGCCGGCGTAGTAGTCCCAGTCGTTGTGGCCCGGTCCGCCGGAGCGCAGGGCCAGCCAGCCCTTGCGGGCGATCAGAAACTGGCCCTCGTCGTCTCGTGAATGTCCGGCGAACTTGGGTCCCGCGCCAAAAAAGGCCCAGGTGGCGTTCGGGTCGTCCCAGGCGCCTCTTAGGTAAATGTGTCCTGACTGTTTGAAGTGGTAAGCCAGCGGGTAGTTTTCCGCCGAGGGCGGCGAGGGCTTCACCGAGGGGTCGTAGGACAGGAACCGGTTCCAGGGGACCTCGCTCCTGCCGAAGCCGGCGCTCCTGTCGCTGATCCAGTTGGCTACCGGGTCGCGGTAGCGCGCCGCCAGGATCGGGGCGATGCGGGCGAATGTGCCGAGGTCGGAGGCTTGGTTGTCGTCGATCCAGGCCGTGTGGTCGGCGAACGGCACGGTGAGGTACACTGCCCAGCGGGTCATTTCGGGCAGGTAGCTGGTGGGGGCGCACTTCTGGAAGAGGTCCTCGCCGGTGGCGGTGCGCCAGGCCTCGAAGGCCCAAGGTATCACGACCACCGGGCCGTAGCCGCCGTGGCCCATGCTTTCGGTCCACACTCCCCCCGATTCATCGAACGCCGGGATGCATTCAGCCGGTACGCGTTTGGCCCAACTGTCGAGATAGCGGCGGGAGGCCTCCTCGTGCTTCGTGCCGGCTCCGGCCAGCCCCAGGGCGACGAAAAGCTTGGGAGTGATGCCATCGCGGGTGTTGGGAGTGTTGAGGTGCGCCGGTCCCCAGGTCTGGTTGTACCACCAGTGGCCGTTCTTCAGGGTAATTTCAGGAGTGTCGGTGTACCAGAAAAGCCAGTCGCCGAGCTGGTCACCGAACTTTACCCGCTCCGCCGGCGTCAGCGTATCGTAAATCCAGTCGTAAAGCATGCCGTGGAAGCCAAAATAGCCGTCGCCTTCCAGGTTCAGCACGCTGCCGTCGCCCCAGTACTTCCGGATCACATCCGCGTATTTACCGGCCTCGTTTCCCAGTTGACGTTCAACCAGGTAACAGATCCCGGCGCAGACCAGTTCAACCGGCGGCCGGAAACGGCCCTCGGGCCGCGCGACGCCCTCGGCCACGGCCTTGTCTGCCACCGCCTTGATCTTTTCGTACTCCTGGCTCAGTTCGGCTTTACTCCTGGCTGCCACCCCGGGCATAGATTCCTTGTTGACGAAGATGCGCGGGTGGTCGTTAAGCTGGTAAGCCGGAAGGCTGAAACAGATGGTGAATACCGCCAGAAGGGTGAGCATTGCCGATCTGCTGTACATACGGACCCCCACTCTGAATAGATGTGTTCTCCGGCGCAGGCGCTGGACGGTCGGAAACTGACGAAAACCCTTCTATCTTAGTCGTATCTGTTCATCCGGTCAAACTTTTTCAGCGGCCTTCCTTCAACAAGGCACAGCCAACATTTGATGACAATATTTTACATTCTTTTGACATTTTCACAGTTGGATCAATTATATTTAATCAGGAGATTAAAATAAGAAAAAAGTATAAGCTATTCTTCAAGATTGAAGATGAAAATATTTTCTCACAGATTACTGGCTCCCAGGAAGATCATCTTAATTTTCCTTTTGGCAATTTTCCTGCCTTCATTAATTGCTGGATATTTAAGCTTAAGCACTTTTTCCAAGAGACGCGAAGCGGTAAAAAAAATACTTGAATCGAACCTTTGGTTATCCGGCGAAGCTGCTCTTAATTCCATTGAAGGAGCACTTTTTAATAATGAGAAGAAAGCCCTGAGCAGAGAAAATTTCCTTTATTTAAAACTTCCTCATAAGGCTCAACAAACTTTGCTCAGTTCTTCTTTACTTATAAAAGATCTAGCTGGAGAGCTTTTTTTGCTTGATGCTGATTTTCAGGTGATTTTCCCTGAAATTGGCCGTGAAGATGCTTCAGTGCTTCAGTGGGGAAAGGAGATATTGAATAGCCAATTCGGACGACTTTTTCAGAAAGCTGAATATGATGAATTCTCGCAAAAAAATTACCTTCAAGCCGCTCAATTATATAAAAAGTGTATCTCCTCTGCTCCCTCGAAGCCGCTCCAGGCAATAGCCCTGGAAGGCTTGGGGCGTTGCCTTCTGTCATCCAAGAAATATGATGAAGCATACAAAGTGTATTCCGATCTTGGCCGCAACTATGGAACCTGTCAGAACAGGGCAGGCCATCCCTTTGGCATCATTGCCATTTTGCAATTATATGAAATTGACAAGCAGCAAAATAAAGAGGCGAACCGCAAAGTCGTGTTTGATCTCTACAAACAAATGCGGGACGGAGTCTGGCTTCTCAAGCCTGCTGTTTATGATTTTTTTATCACGGGAATTGAATCAATTTTGGATAGCACAGTTAATGCAGGGCTTTCCCCCGAAATTCAAAAATCTTTTCACGAGTTACAAGACCAGCCATCTCCATACAGACAAGCCCTGAATTTTACAGATCTGATAGAGAGAAGAGTCATTCCGAAGTTACGGGAAAAGCTATTCCTCTCCGGAGTGGCAGGTAATTTTGAGCCGGGGCGCTTGCTTATTCCTGTGGAAAATGATTTCCGCCTGATTTCTTATACCACCCTTGCCGAGTTTCAGCCAAAGCAAACTTTTTATGGCGGCTATTGCTGGGATCTCAATTCTGTGAAAAAAGAACTGCTGCCGGATATCCTGGAAGATATCACAAAGGAGACGGATTTGCTTTTTCAAATGGTCGATCAGACAGGCCGGAATATATTAACTGGAAAAGAGGAATCAATTTCAAAGACTTCTCTGTCGCTATCTTTTCGCCAGTTTCCTCTGCCCTGGAGGCTTATCGTTTTCCACCGCGAAATAAATGCCTTAGAGCGGGCAGCACGCCTGGAGCTTTTCTTCTATGGAGTTCTTCTCACTACTATGGCGGCTTTAATGCTGCTGGGCGCTTTTCTGATAGCTCGTGATATCTCCCGCGAATCGGAAACCACCCGCCTGCAAAGCGAATTCGTGCATAATATCTCCCATGAACTAAAGACTCCGCTGACTCTCATCCGCCTTTACGGGGAGACACTGCAGCGTAAAAAAAATCTCCCACTTGAAGAGAAAAAAAAGAGTTATGAGATAATCACCAAGGAAAGCGAGCGCCTGTCCCACCTGATAAACAATGTTCTTGATTTTTCCAGTATCGAGATGGGCAGGAAAGAATTCAATTTTAAGAGAGGTGACTTGTCACAAGTCGTTCGAGATACCCTGGAATCGTACCGTTATCACCTGGAGAAAAAAGGCTTTGACATTCAAACTGAAATTGCCTCTGGCTTGCCGCAGATGAATTTTGATGGTGAGGCTATAGCCAGTGCGCTGATCAACTTGTTGAGCAATGCGATGAAGTTTTCTCCAAAGGATAAGCAAGTAACCGTGAAATTATTTCGAGATAATGCAAATGCTGTGCTTCAAGTGGCGGACAAGGGCATCGGAATTTTACCCGGGGAAGTCCCGAAAATTTTTCAAAGATTTTATCGGGTGAAAAACAGAATCACCGCGGATACTGGTGGAAGCGGGTTAGGCTTGACTCTGGTCAAATATATCACCGAGGCTCATGGCGGGCGGATACAAGTCGAAAGTGAACCGGAAAAAGGGAGTGTCTTTTCTGTGATTCTCCCCCTCTCAAACCCTGAATCAGAAAACACGGAATGAAAAACAAGATATTAATTATAGAAGATGAAAGAGACCTGGTTGAGGGATTGAAACTCAACCTGGCGGACGAGGGTTATGAACTGGACTGGGCCTTTGACGGAAGCGAGGGCCTGCACAAGGCCCTGGAAGAGAGCCCCGATCTGATTATTCTGGATCTCATGCTGCCGGAGATGGATGGCCTGGAGGTTTGCCGGCAACTGAGACAAAAGGGAGTGGGCATACCGATTATCATGCTCACCGCCAAGGGCAAAGAGATAGACAGGGTGGTGGGGCTTGAGATTGGCGCGGATGATTACGTGACCAAGCCTTTCAGCGTACGAGAGCTCCTGGCCCGGATAAAAGCGCACCTCAGGCGCGCCGATCGGGAGCCCAAGGACCTTCCCAAAATTTACTCCTTCGGCAATGTGGAGATTGATTTTGCCCATTTTAAGGTCAGGTGCAAAGGCAAAGAGCTGGATCTTACCTCTCTGGAAATGGAAATCCTGAAATACCTGATTGCCCACCGGGGCGAAGTGGTCTCGCGAAACGATTTGCTTGATAAAATCTGGGGCTATGAAAGTTTTCCCACCACCCGCACCATTGATAATCATATCCTTAAATTGAGAAAGAAAATCGAGGAGGACCCCGCCCACCCCAGGTATATCCTCTCCGTTTACGGCACCGGATATCGGTTTATGGGGTAAGGGCCGCTTTTTACAATCCTTTTACATTTATTTACTTACATTTGACAACTCAGACAGCCCAATCTGCTACATTGTTAGTGTAGAGTAATCCTTCACACTAACAGGAGGTAGCATCATGAAGTACCAAAAGGCATTTATTCTGATTCCCTTTGTCGCCCTCTTTTTAACCGCATCCGCATGTCCGGCTTCTTCAGAAGCGAGCGTTATCTTTGAAAAGGCCAGATACACCATGGAAACAAAAGGGGACCTGGAGGGAGCGATTGGTCTGTTTAATGAGATCATCGAGAAACATCAGGAAGAGAGGGAGTATGCGGCCAAGTCTCAGCTCTATATCGGACTGTGCTATGAAAAGCAGGGAAAAGAGAAAGCACGGGAAGCTTATCAGAGTGTAATCCGGAAATATGCCGACCAGCAGGTGGTAGCGGCCGAGGCCCGCGCCCGGCTTGATGCGCTCGAGCAAGCCGTAAGCCTGGCCAGGCCAAAAGGCATGTTGGTCAGAAAGGTACAGATTGATACTACGGTTTATCATGAAGGGGAAGGTGCCGTTTCACCCGACGGCCGATATTTTGCTTACACGGACTGGGTTACCGGTGATCTGGCCGTTTATGAACAAGACTCCGGGAAGAAGCGCCGCCTTACGGACAAGGGCCCCTGGGAAAAGTCCTCGGATTTTAGCCAGTATTCCAGATGGTCGCCTGACAGCAAGCAGGTTGTTTATAACTGGTACAAAGAGCAGGGTACGTGGGATCTGCGCGTTATCTCGCTGGATGGCTCGAAGCCGCGCATTCTCTATAGCGCGGAGGAAGTAGAATATGTCGAACCTATTGCCTGGTTCCCGGACGGCAGGCAAATTCTGGCGTTCTTCACTAGAAAAGATAGCACTCGCCAGATTGTGGCGGTTTCCTGCGCCGATGGGTCTATCGGTGTTCTCAAAACACTGGTCAAGACCCTGATAGATCCGCACGTTATCTTATCACCGGATGGGCGTTTTATTGCCTATGACTCGCCGCCCAAAGAAGCCTCTTCAGAAGCTTTATCCAATCACGACATCTTTCTGCTGGCGGTTGATGGGAGCAGTGAAATTCCGCTGGTCGAGCACCCCGCCCATGACTTTGTCCTCGGCTGGGCGCCGGATGGGAAGCGGATTCTATTTGCCAGCGACCGGAGTGGAACCGTGGACGCCTTGGTGATTAAGATCACTGACGGGAAGCCCCAAGGCACCCCGGAGCTGGTTAAAAACAATATCGGACCAGTTGTACCAATGGGGTTCACTCGGAAAGGTTCTTTCTACTATGGTTATACTGAAGGTCGTTGGGATATTTATACCGCTGAACTCGATCCGCAGACAGGCAAGATCCTGGCGCCGGCGAAGAAAGCAATTGAACGTTACGAGGGATACAATACATTTAGCGAATACTCGCCTGACGGGAAATACCTGGCATACGTGTCCAAGCGGGGTCTGGCGTGTCTTGATTATGTTGTTCTTCATTTCGGTAATGTTCTCTGTGTTCGCTCTCTTGAAACCGGTAAGGATCGCGAAATCTTCCCTGAGGGACTCAAAAGGTTCGGTATGCCCTGCTGGTCTCCAGACAGTCGCTTCATTTTTGTAGTTAAGTGGGACGCACCTTACGATAATAGGGGAATCTACCGTATCGATACTCAAACAGGCGAGGTTATCCAAGTTGTGATACTTGAGCAAGAAATTCCGCCGAGGCCCAAGTGCTCTCGTGACGGGAAAGCTATTTTCATGGTGCGCAAGGACAAGACAAATGATTACTGTCAAATAGTGGTTCGAGACCTCGAGAGTGGGATAGAAAAAGAAATCTATCGCGCGCCCTCGGGTGAAAAAATTTGGGAGCTATCCCGCTCACCGGATGGTCAGTTGTTATGCTTCATTAGCATAAAGAATACAAGGTCTCTGAAAGTCATACCGGTTACTGGAGGAGAACCCCGGGAACTGTGTAAAGGTTATTTAGTAAATCCAACCTGGACTGCGGATGGAAGATATATTCTCTTCACAAGTCCGCCAGATAGAGAAGAGAATGGGAAACCTTTTAAATGGGACTTGTGTCGAATTCCAGTAGCGGGTGGAGAACTCCAGAGATTAGGCTTGGATATGTATACTTTGAGTCCGAGTGCTCACCCGAATGGGCGGCGGATTTCCTTCACCTCCGTCACCCCCTCCACTTATTCTGGAATCTGGGCCATGGAGAACTTCCTGCCTTGATTTATTGCCGCCATTAGAAGCACAATAATGGGGGCGCGACGCGTGGGACACGCTGCGCCCCCATTATTTATTCAAATCCTGCCATTCTATGAACAGCACTCCATTGTCTGACCCTTTCATGGGGCCAATATAATTCCTTGGTAATGTCAATTTGATTGTGGAAATTAGACCGGAGAGTGCTTAATATCTTTTTGTTCGATCTGTGTTTTGCCTCAAAACCAGCTCTCCCTCAGAAAGCAGGCGGCAAATGACTGCAGCCCGGAGTCCACTGCTATTCCTGTTCGTTGCGCTGACCTTGTCCTGTCTATCAGGAGCCTGTGGCCGGGACCGCTCGGGTGGGCCGGTGAACCGGCTGCCGAGCCACCCCCGGCTGATCCTCACCGGCGCCTTCCTCGATTCCGTGCGCCAGCGCTGCCTGGGGATCAGCGCCGGGCCATTCGATTCCCTGCGCGCCCAGGTGGACGGCTACCTCGCCGCCGGTCCGGACAGCCTGCCGGTACGGACCGCCGGCCGCCTGGCCGAAAAGTGCGGTTTTCTCTGGCTGGTCACCGGCGACCGGAAATACCTCGAGGCCGGCAGCGCCTTCCTGGCCCGCGCTCTCGAACGCCACCTCGCCCTCGAAAAAGAACAGGGCGGCGGCTACTGGGAAGCGGTGGAGTTCAGGCGCTACTGCTGTTTCGCCTGGGACTGGCTGTACGACGGCTTGGATGCCGGGTTGCGCCGGCATTATGGGGAAAAGCTCCTCGCCGCCGGAAAAACCGCCTGGGAGAAAAAATGGTTCAATCCCTACGGCGGGGGCGGCTACGGTACCCTGGACCCGGTGTTCTGGCCCGCGGTGACCCTGGCCGGAAGCGGGATCGAGGATAGCCTGGCCGGACAATGGCTGGCCTGGACCGACAGGAACATCCACGAATGGCGGAAAATGCAGTCCCAGGTGGCGGCCGATGACGGCGGGATGTACAGCGGCCCGGCTTACGCCGCCTACAACTACCTGCGCACGCCGATATTCGACCTGGAAATCTGGAAGTGCCTCACCGGCGAGGACCTTACTGAAAATAATCCCTACCTCGAATATTTCAGCATCTGGTGGGTCAACCTCCTCAAGCCCAACGGTGAATGGCCGCGGCTGGACGACGCCGGCAGCGTGAAAGGCGGTATCCAGCCCTGGCACTTCAAATACCTGGCCTGCCGCTACCACGACCGGGTAAGCCTCTGGTACCTGGACCAAATGCCCAAAGCCCGCGAATGGAATGTCTGGGACGTGATCTGGGACCCGGCGCGGCTGGATCTCGAACCGGAGGAGCCGGACAATAGCTGGCCCCTGGCCCGCCTGTTCGAGGGGATCGGCTGGGTGGTGCTGAGAAGCGGCTGGGACTCTTCTGCCAGCTACGCTGTTTTCGACTGCGGCCCCTTCTACTACGGCCATCAGCACCCGGCCGAAAACGGCTTCACCATTTTCCGCCGCGGCAGCCTGGCGATCAACTCCGGCCGTTACGAATGGGAGAGTAACCACCGGCCCAATTACGCGGCCCGTACCATCGCCAGCAACAACGTCCTGGTCTACGACCCGGCTGAAGTTTTCGTCGCTGGACGAAGGGACACCCTTTCCAACGACGGCGGCCAGATGTGGCCCATTCCGGAGCGTGATTCGGTCGGTGAGTCGGCCGGCACCCGCTGGGACACCGGCCGGATAATCGCGTTCGAAACGAACCCCCGGTACAGCTATGTCTGCGGGGACGCCTCCCGCGCCTACGACAGCTATAAGTTGAAATCTTTCACCCGGCAGTTCGTCCACCTGCAGCCGGACCTGTTCGTCGTGTTCGACCGGGTCGAATCCACTCGGCCCGAATTCGCCAAGTACTGGCTTCTGCACACGGCCAACGAACCCAAACTGAAAGGCAGAGCCGGCTGGGCCGGGGAACGGGAGGGCAAGCTGTTCCTGGAAGCTGTCTTTCCCGAGGATGCCCGGGTCCGCAAGGTGGGCGGGCCGGGCCACGAGTTCGATATATTCGGCGTCAACCATCCGCCGGCCGTGAGCTATTACCCGGTGGGCGAAGGCGAAGAGTGGGGGGCCTGGCGCTTCGAAATCACTCCCGGCCGGCCGCGGGAGAAAGACACTTTCCTGGTGGTCCTGGCCGCGGCCGATGCCGGTGAGAAGACCGGGCCGGCGGTCCAGCGGCTGGCGGCCGTAGACGGCTTCGAGGGCGCACGCATAAGCTATCAGGGAAAAACTTACGAGATATCGTTCGCCACCGAGGGCCGACCGGCCGGCCGGGTCAAAATCCTGGACGAAAAGGGCGGCATAGTGCTGTCGCAGGAACTCACGGCGAATATACAGCCGCAGTCGGGTATCGGAAAATAACCGAGGAGGGAAAATGTCGAGCAAATCTGGTATCCGGTTATTGTTGTCGGCTTTTGTCTTTTATCTTTTCAGTTCTTCCCTGACGGCCGAGGTCCGCCTGCCGAAAATATTCTGCGACAACCTGGTGCTCCAGATGGGAAGCCGGATTCCGGTCTGGGGCTGGGCCGCCCCCGGCGAAAAGGTCACGGTCTGGCTGGGCAGCCAGCGGCTGGAAACGGTTGCCGATACGAGCGGCCATTGGCGGGTCGACTTGAACCCATTGGATGCGGGCGGCCCGCTCGATTTCACCGTGGCCGGCGTTAACACGATCCGGCTCAAAAACGTGACGGCCGGAGAAGTCTGGATCGCGGGCGGACAGAGCAACATGGCCATGCAAGTGCGCTCGTGCAGAAACTCCGACCAGGAGATCGCCTCGGCCAATTACCCGGACATCCGTCTGTTCCAGGTCTGGGCCCGCAAGGCCGCCGCTCCTCTGGAAGACCTCGAAGCCCGGCCGGAAAACTCCGCCGCGGTCTACAGTTGGCAGCCGGCCGGCCCGGAGACTGTCGGTGACTTCACCGCGGTGGGCTACTTCTTCGCCCGCGAACTGTACAATCGCCTGGGTGTGCCGGTGGGAATAATCAGCAGCAACTGGGGCGGCACCACCGCCGAGGCCTGGATCAGCCGCGATGCCCTCTCAGCCGATCCCGCTTTGCAGTCGATCCTCGAAAACTGGCCGGATTACAGCAACGATGAAAGCTGGCTCAAGGAACAGTACGCCGATTTCCTCGAACAAGTCCGCAAGGCCAGGGAAGAAGGCAAGGAAGAGCCGCTGTATTTCAACCAGCCGGCAGTGCTTTTCAACGGCATGATCGCGCCGCTGGTCCCTTACGCAATCCGGGGCGTCATCTGGTACCAGGGCGAATCCAACGTTTTCCGCGCCCAGCAGTACCGCGACCTCTTTCCGGCGCTGATCCACGACTGGCGCACCAGGTGGCGCCGGGGCGACTTCCCCTTCCTTTTCGTCCAGTTGGCCAATTACGAGGCCGGCCCGGGCAACTGGCCGGAGCTGCGCGAAGCCCAGACCCGCACGCTGAGCCTGGCCGGGACCGGGATGGCGGTGATTGACGACATCGGCGAGGCGAACGACATCCACCCGCGCAACAAGCAGGACGTGGGCCTGCGCCTGGCCCGCGCCGCCCGGGCCATCGTCTACGGCGAAAAGATCGTCTATTCGGGGCCGGTTTACGATTCGATGCAGGTAGCGGGCAACCAGGTGAGGCTGTCTTTCCGGCACACCGGAGCGGGCCTGGTGGCGGGCAAGGGCCAACCCGGGCTGCAAGGGTTCACCATCGCCGGCCAGGACAGGCAATTCCATCCCGCCCGGGCGGTAATCGAAGGCAACCAGGTGGTGGTCTCCAGCGACGAAGTTTCCGCACCCGCCTCGGTGCGCTACGGCTGGCGGGATAACCCGGAGGAGGCCAATCTCTACAACCTCGCCGAAGACGGTACACGGCTGCCGGCTTCCCCGTTCCGCACGGATGACTGGGCGGGACTCACCGACGGCCGGCGCTGAGAGCGGTGCTGCCCCGGGAATCGGCTTTTTTCCATAAGTCGAGGCAACGGTGGTCCGGAAAAGGAGGAACTAACCATCCAAGTTAATGCCTGGCATGGAGTTATTTCTCAATTTTGCAAGCGGTTTTTACGAATTTGAGAAGGATTTGAGAACCAGTTGACAATTCCGGTTGCGGAACTTTCTGAAATTCATTGAGTTATGATTCATTTCCATTGGTATCGGATTTTCATAGCAATAAACAGACCCCAGGAAAGGTGTGATTCGAGCGGACTTCCACTATCTGCGGATCGCACGGAAAGCGAGAGGAAAAAAACATGGTAAGGCGAACTGTTCACCGTCTTTCGATTTTTCCCGTCACCCTGCTCGTTCTACTTGCCTGTTCGACTTTTTCCCCACAACCCGTAATCGACGACGGCCGGATCAGAGTAGCGGTGTCGCCCGCCCAGGGGCTGGAAGTCACCTTAATCGCGGCGGGCGGCCAGGTACGCCTGTCGGACGGCGCCACCCCGGCCTTCGCCTTTCTGGTGGATGGCAAGCGGATACCGCTTTTTTTGAAGAGAGGGACAGCGGAATTCACCTGCAAAAGCGACGACCAGTTCGGTACCGGACGGGGAATCAGGCTTAATTTCGAGCCGGAAAGCGGCGCCGGACTGGATGGAGTCCGTCTGAACGTAAATCTTTCAGTGCATGACGGGATGCCGGGGGTGGTGGTGGGACGGGCCACGCTGCACGGATTGACCGCCCAGGTCCTGGGCCAAGTCGAAGGGACCAGCTTTTACCGGATGAGCGTCCGCTCCGACCTCGCCGGCCCCTCCCCCAGCCCTCATGACCTCTTCCTCTTCCAGGGTGCGGTCTACCGCTGGGGAAAATGGTACACGAAGATCAAGGTCACCGACGACTATTCGGCACCCAACAGCACGGTCAAGTACGGCGCTCAGCCAGAAGGCGGCGGCCTCCCCCTGGTTTACCTCTGGGACCGCAAAGCCGGCCTGGTCCTGGCTCAAATCGACACCCTGCCCCGGGTGGCCGCCTTTCCGGTCGAAGTGAACGAAACCGGAGCGGTGGAGACATCCCTGGACCAGAGAACGCAGTTCCTGCGGCCCGGCCCGGACGGAGTGCTGGCCTGCCTGCCGGTGATGATCGGCGCTTTCAGCGGCGATTACTACGAGGCGGTGCACAGCTACGGGCGGCTGCTGGAAAAGCAGGGCTTCCATTTCGCGGTCGCTCCCCCGGAAGCCTATGAATCGATCTGGTGCGGCTGGGGCTTCGACAACAAGTTCGTCCCGGCCGACATCCTGCGCACTCTGCCCGAAGTCGCCTACCTGGGAATCCCCATGGTGGGAGTAGATGACGGCTACCAGGCGAGTTTCGGCGACTGGCCGCTGATTCCGGAAAAATTTCCTCGCGGAGAGGCGGACATGCGGGCGCTGGTGGACAGTATCCACGCGGCCGGGCTCAAGGCCCAACTCTGGTGGGTGCCGATGCTTCTGCACGAGCGCGATCCCTTGTTTACCGAACATCCGGAATGGCGGATACTGGACTCCGACGGCAACGCCGAACCTTCAGCCTGGCACAGCGTCTACCTTTGCCCAGCTTGGCCGCCGGTGGTCGAACATCACCGGCAGCTGGTCCGCCGCTTCATGCAGGACTGGGATTACGATGCTTTCAAGATGGACGGCGGATCGATAGACATGGCGCCGCCCTGCTACAACCCAGCCCACCATCATGCCCGGCCGGAGGAATCCTGCGAGGCGGTCGCCGGGCTGTTTAGGGCAATCTACGATGAAGCCCAGAAGTACAAACCCGGCTGCGTTCTCCAGGTCTGTGAATGCGGTATTCCACCCAGTCCCTATAAAATGGCCTGGTACAACCAACAGGTCACGGCCGATCCGACTTCCAGCGATCAGGTGCGGGCCAGGATTAAAATGTACCGCGCCCTGCTCGGCCGCTCCGCCGCACCCTTCGGCGATCACGTCGAACTCTCCACCGGGCCTGACAAGGGCGGCGAGTGGCGGCGCGAACACGGTCCGGGCAAGGACTTCGCCAGTACGCTGGCCGTCGGCGGGGTGATGGGCACCAAGTTCACCACCCTGGAAGGCGACGACGTGGTGCGGACCTGGGATAACAACAAGGGAATCCGCGACCACTGGAAAAAATGGTTCGACCTCCAGCACAAGCTCAGGCTCTACGAGGGCGAATACCTGAATCTGTACGACATCGCCTGGGATATCCCGGAAACCCACGTAATCGCCAAGGACGGCTCGCTCTATTACGGCGCGTTCGCCGAGAAATTCAAAGGCCCGCTGGCGCTGAAAGGCCTCGCCGAGGGCAAGACCTACCGACTCACGGATTACGAAAACGGCGCCGACCTCGGCACTGTCGGCGGGGGCGCGCAGGCAGCCCTGCAGTGCGATTTCCAGGACCATCTGCTGGTCAAAGCCGAACCGCTCGATTAAGTGCAGGTATCTTCGTTAAATTACCAAAGAAAGGCCGCCTATGACCGAACACCGGGTTGGAAAAATCGACTGGAGACAAGGCCGGATTTTCTGTCGGAGCGCTCTTTTGCTCCTGTTCTGTGCCGCCCTGTCGATGCCTTTGTCAGCTCCGGCGCAGGAGAAGCCGGCGGTGCCACGAATCGCCTCGCTCACGATAGTCTCGACCCAGCCGCAGGAGGAAGACCCGGCGACGATCTGGTTCGATGATTTCGACGGGGCCGGAAAGCAATACTCCGAGGAAAGCGGGCCGCCGCTGGACTCGCGGACCAAGTTCGGCGACTTCGGCCAGTCGCTACGCTGCGACTATCCCAAGGACAGCCAGGGCGAGGGCAACCGGAAAGTTTTTTTCGGCGACTCGCCGGTGCCACCGATCGCCCGGGTCGGCGAGAAGTTCGATGAAATCTATTGGCGGCTGTACGTCAAGCACCAGGACGGCTGGACCGGCGGCGGGCCGGCCAAGCTGAGCCGAGCCACCAGTATCGTATCCGGGGGCTGGCTGCAGGCGATGATCTCCCACGTCTGGTCCAGCGGCGAATCCCTCACTCTCGACCCCGCCAGCGGCGTCGAGGGCGACCGGGTGGTGACCACCACCTATAACGATTTTGCGAACCTGCACTGGCTGGGCAACCAGCCGGTGACCGAAACCAAGGTCAGCAGCACGGATGAGAGCGGGTGGTTCGTCTGCGTCGAAGCGCGGGCCAGGCTCAATACCCCGGGGCTCAAGGACGGCGTCAACCAGCTCTGGATCGATGGCAAGCTGGAGAGCGAGCGCACCGGCCTCGACTGGCGCGGCAGCTACACCGCCTACGGGATCAACGCCGTCTTCCTCGAAGCTTACTGGAATAACCGTTCCCCGGTGTCCGAGTCCCGCTGGTACGACAATTTCATCATCTCCACCCAGCCGATCGGCACGGTGGTCTGCCCACGCAATCCGAAAATCTATAAGAGTCTTTACCGCGGGCTGGAAAGCCAGGCCGCCTGGGAAGTGGAGATTGCCATGGACCGGCAGGGACAGCGGGTGGTCTGGCGCTCCAAGCCTGTCACCAATGGCGACAGCATTCTTGTGGACGGGACCAATGGGACTTTCGTGGGCAGGCTGGCCGGTAAAAACCAGCTCGCCCCCGGCTCCAAACACTATTTCCGGGTACGCCAGCAGTCCACTGCCGGTGTCTGGTCCGACTGGAGCCGCTGGCACCAGGAGTTTCTCACCGAGGGCCAGGCCGATCCCACTTCGCTGGGCTGCGACTACGACAGCAACGGCCGGGCCAATGTAATCGACGTGATCGGGCTTCTGCTGCATCAGCGGAGACACCCGGGCGAGGCGGGCGGGGATTACGATGGCGATGGGAAGGCGGACCTGATGGATGTCACGGCGCTCCTGGCCGACATCCTGCAGGATCGCTGCGGAATCGACTATGGCGGACTGGCAGCTTCCAGCGGACTGGAAGCTGCCGGGGCTCTGGAGGGCTTGTCCCCGGCCGACCGGGCCTGGCTCGAGGAGACAATCGCGAAACTGCCTCTGCCCGAGGACCAGGCCCGGCTGCTGGAACAGGCCCTTAAATCTCCCTCCGGAACACCGGGCCTGCCCGAACAGTTTTCGCTTTCGCAGAATACTCCCAATCCCTTCAATCCACAGACCGCGATCAAATATTCCCTGCCCGCCTCGGCCGGCGGGCAGTACGTAACGCTGCGGATCTACGACTTGCGCAACCGGCTGGTGCGCACCCTGGTGGATGGCGAAAGGCCGGCCGGAACTTATACCGTATTCTGGGACGGCACCGATAACGATGAACGGCCGGTGGCCAACGGCGTCTACCTTTATCGCCTGCAGGCCGGCGATTTCTCCCAGATGCGAAAAATGGTGATCCTTCGCTGAGATGGAAAATAAACTGGAAAAGTAGCGAGGGGCCGCGCGGCGGCCTTTTTAATGTTCACCTCAAAAGAGAAACGCTAAAATGGACAGACGGGATTTTCTCAGAATTTCAGCGGCCACCGCCGCCGCCTCGGCGGCCGGGGCCCGCACCCTGCAGGCGGACGTGCCGGTGCATCTGTGGGAGAATTACGATTTCGGCCCCGGCCCAGCCGTGCCGGACCGCCTCAACCAGGGTCCGTTCGGCGAGGATGAGGTCCAGAGCTGGGCCACTATCGCTTACAGTTCGCCCTCCGCGGCCCATATTCGCAATTACGGCACGGGCCTGGTGGGCTATACCTGGGAGGAAGGGGGCCCCTCCCTGGCGGCCCGCCGGGGAAAGGAAAGCCTGGAGCAGCACGTGGACAAGCTCTCGGCCCTCCCCTTCGTCGACCTCCTCTACATCCGCTGCGACTGGCGCGACGTGCAGAAATCCCCCGGCCGGCTCGACCTGCACCCGATCTGGAAGCTGACCCTGGACGCCGCGCGCGAGCGGGACCTGAGAGTCTCGTTCCGGGTGATGCTGTCCAACACCGTGGGCCAGCCGCAGCATCTGGCCATGCCCGACTTTCTCCAGGATAAAGTGCCGGTTGTCAATATCGGCAAGCGGCCGGGAGCCGACTTCGAGTACCGCGAGCCGCGCTACGACCACCCGGAATTCATCCGGGCGTTCCGCGAGCTGAACGAGCTGCTGGCGGCCCGGCTGGACGATGACCCGGTAGTCGAGTTCATGGACCTGATGATGTACGGCTTCTGGGGCGAGGGCCACACCAGCGGCTGCGCCAATCCGATCCCGGATTACCCCACCGCCGAACGCACTTTTATCGAAATCACCCGCCTTCAGCTCGACGCCTGGAAGAAAACCCAGCTGGCGGTCAACACCCAGCCCGACGGCAGCCGGGCCGGGAACAACGAAGTGGTCGACATGGTGGTGCGGGACCACGGCTGGCTGCGCTCGGACAGTATCGTGCACGACGAACCGATCCAGATCGAGCGGCTGGCCAACCGGCCGCCCTGGTGCGCGGTGGCGATGGAGCAGGGCTGGCGCCGGGACCACGACGTAGACCAGATCCCGGTGGACGAGGCCGGCTTCAACGCCAAGGAGAAGTCCATGCTGATGGCGCTGAACATCAGGTCCAACTACTGGGCGCTCTGGACCGAGGCGGACAACCTGGCCCGCTACAATGAACGCTACCCCAACGGGATCGCCGCCCTGCAGAAAAGCCTCGGCTGGCGCGTGCGGCCGGCCTGGGCCTGGCAGCGCGAGCGCTGGGGCGTGCCCGAGCTGATTTTCGGGTTCGCCAATGACGGGGTGGCGGGCGTGCCCGGCGTGCTGAAACTGAACCTGGCGAGCCTGGATGGAGCCTTCAGGTTCTCCGGCTGCCTCGATGCGGGCCGGCCCTTCGGCGGCGGAGTGCGCCAGGCCGGCTTCCTGCTGCCGGAATCCGCCTACGGAGCTAAAATCAAGCTTACCGCCGAGCTGATCACTAAAGGCGGAGCCACCCGGCCGGTAAAGTGGACCTGCGCCCAGCCGCTCCTGCCCGACGGCGGCTTTCCGGTCCAGCTCAGGGAAAAAGGCAAGCTGGTCTGGGGAGAAGTATTTTGATAACTTCACGGAACAGCTTATTTTAATACCCGCAAATAGTTGTATCCGGGAATCTGAAAACCGGCTAAGAGCAGGCAATCGATCTAACCGCTGGAGGGGAAATGTCAGCCAGAGATCTGGGGACAGTCGTTCGTTCGTTCGTGTGCGCAGTCGCTTTTTCGATATTATCGTTCGGCTGCGGCCAGCCGAAGGAGGAAGCCTTGAAGGAAGAAGGATCACAGAACCAGGCCCAGGTCACGGCGGGCCTGACCGTGGAACAGCTAAAGGCTATGGCCAAAGTGGACGCCCACGCCCACGTTTCGGGCCTGGACGAATCTCAGGAGAAACTGTTCCTGGCCAAGATCCAGGAACACAACATGCGCTGGATGACAATCAGCACCGTGGGCACCCATTGGAAGAACCTCCAGCAGCAGATTGCCGATGGGGCCAGGCTGCACGCCGCCTATCCCGACTGGATCGACTGGGCCACCTCCTTCAACCTGGAGAACTGGGGCAAGCCGGACTGGCAGCAGCAGGCTATTGCAACCCTCGCAGATGGTTTCAGCAAGGATGCGCTGGCGGTCAAGGTGTGGAAAGAGATCGGCATGGTGCTCAAGGACCCGGACGGCAGCTTCGTGATGATCGACGACCCGCGCTTCGACCCGATCTTCGACTATATCGCCGGCCAGGGCAAGACCGTGATCGCGCACATCGGCGAGCCCCGCAACTGCTGGCTCCCCCTCGACTCGATGACCGTCAATAACGACCGGGGCTATTTCAAGGAGAACCCGCAGTACCACGCCTACCTGCACCCGGAAATCCCCCACTACTGGAAGCAGATCGACTCGCGCGACCGGATGCTGGAAAAGCACCAGAACCTGCGCGTGGTGGGAGCCCACCTGGGCAGCCTGGAGTTTGACGTGGATGAGCTGGCCAAGCGTTTCGACCGCTTCCCCAATTTTGCCGCGGACATGGGCGCCCGCGTCTGCCACTTCCAGGTCCAGGACCGCGAAAAGGTGCGCAACTTCATCATCAAGTACCAGGACCGGCTGCTCTACGGGATAGACGTGCCGGCCTGGCCGAAAGATTTCCAGGATAACCTCGACAAGCTGGAAAAAACCTACAGCAACGACTACCGCTATTTCGCCACCGACCAGGAGATGGAGGTGCCGGAGGTGAACGGCAAATTCAAGGGACTGGCTCTGCCGGAAGCGGTGCTGCGCAAAATTTATTTCGACAATTACCTGTATTGGTTCCCCGGCTCCAGGTTCCACAGATAATCCCATACCGCTGGAGCCGATGCTTTCAATTCAGCCGGCCGGGAGATTACCCGGCGAAGGTGCATCATGTCCAGTCCTGGATCCTGCTTTAAAACTTTTACCGTACTGGCTGTCTGTTCCATTGTCGCCTTGTCTGCCTGCAGCGGCCGGACCGAACCGGAAAAAGCCGCGGCGCCGGTGGCCTGGGAAGTGGTGGGGCCGGGCGGTGGAGGCGGGATGTTCCGGCCCACGTTCAGCCCCCACGACAAAAACCTGGTGCTGGAACACTGTGACATGACCGCCGCCTACATAACTCTCGACGGCGGAAAAGACTGGCGGATGCTGAACCTATGGAACGTGCCGGAGGCCTTCGAGTTCGATCCGGTGGACCCGCAGGCGATCTACATAGCCACGCGCGGATTCAGCTACAGCGAAGACCGCGGATCGGGCCTTCCCGTACTCTACCGCTCGCTGGACAGGGGAAAATCCTGGCAGGTGGTCTACCCGGACGTGAGTAAGGCGATCTACCAGGGAGAGCTGCAGGCCGTGGACTTGAAACCTTCCCAGGTAGTGGAGGGCGCTTTCGACGGTTCAATCGAGACGGTGCAGGTCGATCCGGCCGACAACCAGAAGATCTACCTGGGCCTGGCTCCCCTGCGCAGCTTTATGGCGATGGGCGCCGAGCAGCAGCAGGCCCAGGCATTTCTGGTAATCTCCACCGACCGCGGCGCCACCTGGCGCAAGCTCTGCGACCTGCCCGGCCGCAGCGTGCTGGAAATAGTACCGGCCGCGGAAGGCAAGCTCGTAGTCTTCACGGAAAACGCGGCGGTCGAGGTGAGCACTCAAAGCGGGGCGACCTCTGCTTTGGCCGTTCCGCCAGTCCAGCGTCTGACCGCCGCGGCCTGGGGCCGGAACAAGGACGCCACGGTGATATATCTCCTGTCGCCTTTTGGTTCCGATGGAGCCGGAATCACCGGCGGCGTGTTTATCAGCCGGGACCTGAGCCGGAGCTGGCAGCCGGTCAACACGGGCCTGTTCGATGGCGTGCCCGAAGGTAAGTTCCCGCAAGCCAGTGCCATCGCCACCTGCGAAACCGATCCCAGCGTGGCTTATCTTTCCGTGCGCAACGTCCGTGAGGCCAGGGAGATAGCCGGCGCCTGGACCTTCGGCATCTTCAAGACCGAAAATTCAGGAGAAAGTTGGAAAGGCGTCTGGCTGGCCAAAGGTGACGGCTATCTCACGAACAATTACGAAGGCTGCTGGCTCGACCGCCAGTGGGGACCCGGCTGGGGTGGTAATCCAATCAACCTGGGAGTGGCCCCCACCGACCCGAACTTCTGTATCGGCACGGATAACGGCCGCAGCTACAAGACCGAGGATGGGGGAGCGCACTGGCGGCAGATCCACAGCCGGATGAACCCGGACGGCTCGGCCACCTCCACCGGCCTCAACGTCACCACCTGCTACGGCGTCCATTTCGACCCCTTCGACGTGAACCACCTCTTCATCACCTACACCGATATCGGCCTGTTTCACAGCTTCGACGGCGGCAAGTCCTGGTCCCTTTCGGTGAAAGGCGCACCCCCGCGCTGGACCAACACCTGCTATTGGCTGGTGTTCGACCCGGCGGTCAAGGACCGCCTCTGGAGCGTCTGGGCTAATGCCCACGACTTGCCACGGGACAAGATGTTCTCCCCGCGCGGCTTCGAAAACAACCAGGGCGGCGTGGCGGTGTCCGAAGACGGCGGCCGCAACTGGCGCCAGAGCGGCACCGGCATTCCGGAGAACAGTGTCGGCACCAACATCCTGGTCGATCCGGACAGCCCGGCCGATTCCAGGACTCTCTACGCCTGCATGTTCAGCCGAGGAGTTTACAAATCCACAGATGGCGGCGCCTCCTGGAGCGAAGCCAACGAGGGCCTGGGCGACAACCGCTACGCCTGGAAAGTCGTCCGCAACAGCCGCGGAAGGGTATTCGTAGTGCTTTCCCGCGGACGGCGCTTCGCCGAGGGACAGGGCCGGCCGCAGCCGATTACGGTCGATGGCCAGCTCTTTTTCACCGATGACGGCGCGGCCCTATGGCAGCCTCTGGCCCTGCCGGCCAGCGAAAACGCTCCGCACGACCTGCAGATCGACCCGGAGAACCCCGACCGGATGTTCCTGAGCTGCTGGGCGGTCGAAGGCGACAGGCAGGACGTCGGCGGCGGACTCTACCGCACCGAGGACGGCGGACAAACCTGGAAGCTGGTGTTCGACAAGGTGCGGCGGGTCAACTCCAGTGCGCTGGACCCGCGCTTCCCCGGCAGGATTTACCTCAACACCTTCCAGAACGCCGCCTTCCGCAGCGACGACTACGGCGACTCCTGGCGGCGGATCGAAGGCTACCGCTTCAAGTGGGGCCAGCGGGTGATTCCGGACCTGGCCGACCCGACAAAGATTTACCTGACGACATACGGCGGCAGCGTGTTCCACGGGCCGGCGGACGGCATTCCCGGCTCCGAGGACGTGACCAATCTGCCGCAATCGTGGTGGTAATCCCGGCGGAATTGCCGATGAGGAGGTTCGCTTCCATGCAAAAAAGAATTTTCTTCTGGGCGATGGCGTTCCTGACGGCGGTGGCCGGGTCGCTGAGGGGCGATAGTCTCGAAGAAACCGCCCGGCAACTGAAATCTGCCGACCCGGCGGTCAGGCTGTACGCGGTGAAAAAGATCGCGGTCGACTTTCACGGCCAGGGCCAGGAACTCCTGCTGGCGGCCGTGGTGGACGAGGACGAATACGTGCGTGAGCGGGCCGTGCAGGCCCTGGCCGCCTCCGGCCTGTCACTGGCGGCAGGCGCGCTCGAAGCCGCCTTGGCGGATCGCTCTCCGTTCGTGCGCTGGCGCGCCCTGCAGGGACTGACCGGGACCGGCGCCCGGGTTGCAGTCGATAAAGTAGGCCCGCTGGTGACAGACCCGAGCTGGAGAGTGCGGGTTACCGCCTGCGCCTACCTCGGCCAGATCGCTCTCCAGGAGATAAGGAAGAAATCCATCGAACTGAACGATTCGCCAGAAGGCCGACGGATCAGAGATTATCTGGCGCAGGCCACAGCGGACGGCGATGAACGGGTACGGCTGGCCGGCGCCCGCGCCCTGGCCAGAAACCATGACGGTGCGGCCTTTGCCCCGCTGGTGGAACTGTTGCAGCGGGGGTCGCTCTTTACCCGCGACGAGGCTGCGCTGGGCCTGGGCGATCTGGGCGACCGCAAAGCCGTGGAACCGCTGATCGCCGCGCTCGAAGCCAGGGAAAACCGGGTCTCCGACGAAGGCCGGGACTGGGCGGTCTGGGGGGCGGCCAGCGCTCTCGAGAAGATCACCGGAGAAAGCTATCGTACAGACTCCAAGAAATGGAAAGACTGGCTCGAACACCACCGGTAGCCGCCCTCGTCTGCGGACCGGATCACCAGCAGGGGGTAGAGACATGCTGCTACGCTCGATCACGACTCTTCTCGGCCTGGTCCTGGCCAGCCGGGCCGTTCTCTTCGCTGCCGCCAATCTCGCCGTGGCGCCGGTGCAGCGCTCTTACGAACAGGCCATCCGCGGCGACGATTACAGCTTCACGGTCGAGGTGAAAGGCCAGACCCCGCCGGTCAACCGGAGCGTCACCCTCAGCGGCCCGGCCCGGGACGTGCATCTGCTGGTCGAGGGCGGGTACGACTTTTCGAGTACCGGGGCCCTGGTCGCCAGCATCGTCCGGCCCGGCATGACCGACGAGGAGAAGGTGCGGGCGATCTTCTACTGGGTCATCGAGCGCCTCTACGACCGCGGCGGCACCGGCTGCGAGGACCCGCTGGAATACATCAGCCTTTGGGGCTTCTCCTGGTGCGGAAACTACGGCCTGCTGCTGAACTCGCTCTGGAAGGCCGCCGGCTTCTCCACTGTCTTCCTCAACCCGGTGATCGGCATGCCCTCGGGACACACGATCACCGCGGTTTACTACGATAACCAGTGGCACTTGTACGATTCCCGTCTGCGCGGCTATTTCCTGAATCGCGACAACCGCACGGTGGCTTCCCTGGTGGAGCTAGACCGCGATGACGGCCTGATCCGCCGGGGAATGGATTACGAGGGCCATTTCATGGGCCACTGGGGTTTCCCCCTGATCACGCTCAATTACGCCAACGCCGAAAGCGACTGGTACGACGGTTTCAACTCCCATTTCGACAACCAGAAACTTTTCAACACGGATTGCCCAGTCTGGGACCCCAGGCTCGATCTGCGTGAAGGCGAAATGCTCAGGCTCGGCTGGAAGAACAGCGGCAAGTGGTGGAACCGCAAAGACCTGTCTCCCACCTGGCAGCGACTTCACCGCGGCACCGGCCGGGAAGCTACGGAAATCGAGCCGCTGATTTTCGCCAACGGCACGCTCACTTTCACTCCGGACCCGGCGAAAATCGGCGGCCAGGCCCACAGCCGGGAAAACATCCGGGGCGGCCGTGAGGGTTTCCAGCCGGAGAAAGCCGGTGTCCCGGCCCGGCTGGTCTACCGCGTGCGGGTGCCGTATTTCATCCCCTCGATGAATGTCGAGGCGAACCTTTTCCGCAAAACTGACCGGGACCGTTTCAGCGTGGAAATCTCCACCGATGAGGGCCAGTCCTGGCTGCCGGTCTGGGAAGCCGAATCCACGGGAGAGATAAAGGTCCGGTGCAGCTCGGATCAGACCCAGCGGGTCACCTGGTATTCCGAAAACAAATATTCGTACCTCCTGCGTTTCAACCTGGAAGCCGCCCAATCAGCCGCAGACCTGCGTCTGGGCCAAGTGCGGATCGTCACCGATCTTTTCTACCGGCCGCATATCCTGCCCGAGCTGAAAAACGGGGTTAACCGGGTCCTCTGGAAAAGCGCCGGGACAGCGGGACGGCCCAGCGTGCGTTTCGACTGGCTGGAAGACACCAACATTCTTTTCAGCGACGACCGGCCGGCCGATGGCGATAAAATCAAAATCAGCGCCCTGGTGGCCAATCGCGGCGACGCTCCGGCGGAAAACGTAGGGATTCGCTTTTACGACGGCGATCCCGCCCGGGGCGGGGTGCCGATCGGTCAGGACGCGGTGATCGAGCGGATCGAGCCGGGCCGGGCCGCGACCGCCGAAGTCGAATGGGTGGCGGTCCAGCGGCATCTGGGTTCAGCGGGCGGCTTCTCCATCTCCCGCAACGAAAGATTGACCGGTTACGTCTTTAACACTATTTACGCGGTGGTCGACCCGGAAGGCCGGATCGCCGAAGGCGACGAGAGCGACAACGCCACTTCCCGCGAAGTGGTGGTCTACAACAAGGCCAACCTGATCCTGGGCGATCCGTCTTTCGTGGATATCGACGGAGAGGGGGAAGTCCTCACCCTGACCGCCCACGTGCGCAACCAGAACCTTTACGGACTGCTGCCCAAGGCGCGCGAGGCGCGCAGCGTGCGGGTGCGTTTCTACGATGGCCAGCCCCAGGTCAACGACCTTTCAGCCAGGCTGATCGGCGAAGCGGTGATCCCGGAAATCCCGGCCGGGGAATTCGGCGTGGCGCGGGTCAAGTGGAACGTGAGCGGTCTTTCCGGCCGCCATCTGGTCTATGTGGTGAGCGACCCGCTGGATGAAATTCAGGAAAAATGGCAGCAGCATAAGGGCGATTACATGTTCGTCAAGAAGGAGATCAACCTGCCGACCGGGGAGCAGGCGGCCAAATGACCTCCCGGGAGAGACTGCTGGCGGCAATCGAGCGGCGGGTGCCCGACCGCCTGCCGGCGACCACCCACCACGTGATGCCAAGCTACCTCGAGCGCTGCCTGGGAGGCGCCAGCCGGCAGGAGTTCTTCGACCGCTACGGCCTGGACGCAATCGTCTGGACCGTGCCTCACCGGCCGCCGCCCGGCTCCGGCGGCTTCCTCGACCCGGACCAGGGCGAACCGGGGTTTCTGGAGAGCCGCCGGGTCGCTTCCGAAGACTGGCGGGTGGAAGAGGTGGAAGTTCCGGACGGGGAATACCGAACCACGCGCTATAACTTCGTCACCCCCCGCGGCACGCTCAGTATGGTGCTTGCCGATGACGGCCACAGCTCCTGGGTTACCGAACACCTGATCAAAAAGAAAAGCGACGTGGATCTGATCGCCGACTACGCCACCGCGCCGGCCTGCGACGTCCAGGCGGTGAACCGCACCGCGGAAGAGTTCGGCGAGCGGGGGATCGTGCGCGGCCACATTTGCTGCTTCGACGTTTTCGGTCAGCCGGGCACCTGGCAGGACGCCTGCTGCCTGGTGGACACCCAGCGGCTGATCCTGGAAACTTTCGACGACCCGCAATGGGTCCACCAGCTGCTGGAGGTGCTGCAGCGCCGCAAGCTCGCCTTTGCCGCCTCCCTGGCCGGAGCGCGTTACGACCTGCTGGAGCTGGGCGGCGGGAGCGCCTCTTCCACCGTAATTTCACCCGAAATCTTCGAAAACTTCGTCGCTCCCTACGACAGCGAAATAATCGAGACCGCTCACCGGGCGGGCCAGCGGATTGTCTACCACCTCTGCGGCGGGATAATGCCGATGATCGAGCTGGTGCTGGCGATGAAACCCGATGCTTTCGAAACTTTCACTCCGCCGGCGATGGGGGCCGACACCGACCTGCGGGAGGCCAAACAGCGGGTGAACGGCGCGGCCTGCATGATCGGCGGCTTCGACCAGGGGCATTTCCTCACCGGCTGCAGCCCGGAGGAAACCCGGGCCGAGGTGCGCCGCTGTTTCGACCAGGCGGGCCCAGGCGGCGGCTATATCCTCGCCCCCTCGGACCACTTTTTCGACGCCGAGGACGTCCTGTTGCGGGCCTTCGCCGAACAAGCCCGCAAGTGTGTCTATAATTGATGCGGAGGGCCGGATGCACTATTACGAAATCTTTTCCTACATTTTCATCATTGCGGTAATCATCTACATCCTGATCGGCGCCGTGTCTGCCTTCAGGACCTTCATCCGCGGCGAACACCACGAAACTAACAAAAAAACCGAATGACGGCCAAAGCCGCAGACCAGCGGCGGAACGATGGAGAGTAAATGCTCGGGACTATCGACGTCGTAATCATTTTCGTCTGGCTGGCTTTCATGCTCGGCCTGGGCAAATACCTTTCGCGCAGCGTGGCCCACACCGATGATTTTTACCTGGCCAACCGCCAGATGCCGGTGGTGCTGGTGGTGTGTTCGCTGGCCGCCTGCAACCTGGGGATGTACAACTTCATCTCGGAGGCTGGCCAGGCCGCTCAGCAGGGCGTGAGCATCATCTGGCACGAATGGACCGGCAACATGGCCTTCGCCTTCTGCGGGCTGTTCATCATGCCCGGCTTCCGGCGGCTCAACCTGACCACCATCCCGGAATTCATGGGCATGCGTTACGGCAACCGAGCACACAGTATCACCGCGGTGATGTATTCGCTCAAGAGCGCGGGCAAGCTGGGCCTGGGGATGTACCTGGCCGCCCTGACCGGCAACGTGATCGTGCCGCAGGTCAGCTTCTACTGGTGGATCGCGATCTTCACGGTCGTGGTGGGTTTTTACACTTACGAGGGCGGGATGATCAGCGTGATCTTCGCCGATGCCGTGCAGTTCGTGCTGATCCTGGTCGCCACACTGATCGGCTACAGTTTCATCGCCGCCCAGGTGGGCTGGATGCCGGGGATCTTCGAAAAGTCCGTCCCGGAGTTTCTGAACTTCGTCCCGGCGGCTGGTAAGTTCGACTACAAGTTCATCATCGCCATCCTCTTTCTTGGCATAGTGGCTTTCTGCTGCGACCAGGGCATGATCCAGCGCTCGTTCGGTTCGCGCAACGTCAGGACCCTGGTGATCGCCATGGTTCTGGTGGGGATTATCCTCACGCCGGTCAACCCCTTCCATTTCTTCGCCGGCCTGGCTGCCCCGCTGTTGAACGCCAACACCGCCTCCATGGACCCGGACGCGATCATGACCGGGCTTTATACGTCGAGCATCCCGATGGGACTGCTGGGAGTGTTCATCGTGGGCCTGCTGGCGAGCCAGCTTTCCACGATCGACGCCGAGCTGAACGCCGGGGCCACGGTGGTGGCCAAAGACATCTGGCAACGTCTGCGCAAGAAAGAGCCGACCGGGATTGAGCGGCTGAGATTTTCGCGCTACATGACCGCGGTGATGACCGCCCTGATGGTGCTGTTTGCCCTACTGGCAATGGCCAGCGGCCAGAGCGTGGTGCAGAACTTCCTGTCGCTGGTAAGCATCTTCGACACGCCGATCTTCGTCGTGGCGATCATATTCGGGCTCAAGGGCCGCCGGATCAACGAGCAGGGGGCGATCGCCGGCTACATCGGCGGAGCGATGATCGGCGGGGTGGCGAGCTGGCTTTGCGCTCGCTGGAACATCCCGGATTTCCTCTGGTGGTCCACGGTGTCGGCCTTCCTGGGTGCGACCGTGCTGACACTGACGGTAAGCGCGTTCTTTCCGCCGCCAGACCCCGAAAAAGTCGAGATAATCAGGCGCTCGAACCGCAGCGAGGAGGGCGAATGGTACTCGATAATCCCCCGCTCGGTGCCGGGCAAGATCACCCTTGTGGTGATAGCTCTCGGCGCACTGGTCTTCATCGCCGGTATCGTCCTGGGCGGCCTGGGCTCGGCACACGCCTCGGCCCTGGCGGTGGGCGGCATGGTCACCTATTTTGTCGGCTGCGGGGCGCGGCTCTTGTTCGAATGATTTAACCGGGGAGTGGATTTCTATGGTAGTTAAAATATCGGCGAGCGAAAATGGCATAGTGGCGGAGAGCGGCCCGTTGAGGCTGATTGTAAACGACCGGCTCGTTTTCAAGCCCTGCCTGCTCAAAGGGAGCGGGAGGATCAGTCCGGTCAGTACCGAAGGCGCGGCCGGGCCGGCTTTCCACGCCCGGCTGGGCGGCTATCTGGTGGACGCCTTCCGGGTCGACTGGGACAGAGTGGAGATGGCGGACTTCTCCGGCAGCGCCGGCAGCGGCAAGGCCCTCACCCTGCACGCCGCCGCCGACCAGTACGGCAATCCCCTCTATCCGGCGGTGCGAATCGCGCTCAGGCTCACCCTGCAATTCTTCGACAACCTGCCGGGAGTGGTGGCCGCCCGGGCGGAGTTCACCAACCGCGGGGAGAAAGCTCTTTCCATCGATGAGCTGGTGAGCTTCGCCTTCCGCCTCGACCGCCGCCTGGTCGACCCGCAAGAACCCTCCTGGCGATTTGCCTCCTACCAGGGGTCGGCGGTGCGCTGGAGCGAGGACTACTCCTTGGTTTGGACCGATGCCGCCACGGACAGGGAAAATTTTGTGGGCCTCGATCCCCGGCGTCCCGGCGCAGGCGATGGCGCGGGCGCGCCGATAGTGGACCTCTGGACCCCGAGAGTAGGCCTGGCCGTGGCCAGCGCCGAACCAACGCCGGTGTGGGTGAGCCTGCCGGTGCGCGCCGCCGGCGACGGCCTGGTGGAGGTCTGCCTGAGCCAGAGGCCGGAGGCCCGCCTCGGGCAGAAAACCGTGCTGGCGCCCGGGGAAACGGTCTCCACTATCCGCAGCGCCATGATCCTGCACGAGCTGGATTTCCACGACGCCCTGCGCAGCTACGCCGGCCTGTTGCGCGGCCAAGGGGTCGATATCCCGGCCAGCTCGGCCGAAGACTGCTACCGGCCCTACTGGAAAAGCTGGGGCTTCGGCCTGGATTTCAAACTGGACCAGATTTACCAGGCCCTGGAGGAAATCCGGGAGTTCGGCATCGAGATGGCGATGCTGGACGACGGCTGGTTCACCTTCTACGGCGACTGGCAGCCCAACCCGGCCGAAGGCAAGTTCCCCGGCGGCGAAAAGGACATGCGCGCCTTTGTCAAAAGAGTGAAAAAGGCCGGCTTTCTCACCAGCCTCTGGTGGTATCCACAGGGAGTGAGTCCGCAAAGTCTTCTGGAAAATGTGCACCCGGAATGGCTGGTGCAGAACCAGGACGGCAGCCTGCCGCTTTGCCAGCGCAGGCTCCATTACCTCTGCCCGGCTTATCAGCCGGCGGTGGATTACGTCGCCGGCCTGGTGGAAAAATTCATGGGCGACTGGGGTTACGACGGCCTTTACATCGACACCACGGGCTTGAGCGCCGTGCCGCCCTGCTTCAATCCGGCCCACGGCCACGCCACTCCCCTCGATTCTTTCACCGGCCAGCCCCATCTATTCCGCGCCATCTACGAGACTGCGCAGAGGCTCAAGCCCGGCTCACCCGTTGAAATGTGCATCTGCAGCCTGCCCCACGATCCCTTCAAGATGCCCTATTACAACGTGGCCAACGCCAGCGACCCGGTGAACCTCACCCAGGTACGGCGCCGGATCAAGGTGGAAAAGGCCTGGCGCGGCGGCACGTTCTGCGTGGGCGACTGCTACCAGATCCCGATCCACGAGTGGGAGGAGTGGTCCTGCCCGGAGTCGTTCGAAAGCGCCTTCGGCAGCGGAGCCCAGCTCACCACCCTTTACAGCTCCCTCACTCCCGTTCAGCGCGATAAATGGAAACGCTGGTTCGGCCTTTACCGGCAGTACTATCTGAGCCGCGGCGAATACCTCAACCTCTACGACATCGCATTCGACCGTCCCGAGGGCCACGTGGTGCGCAAAGACGGCCGACTCTATTACGCCTTTTTCGCGGAGCGCTGGCCCCGCACACGGCCGCTCGAGCTGCGCGGCCTCGACCCGGGCAAACGCTACCGGGTCACCGATTACGTCAACCAGGTCGATCTCGGCATTGTCATCGGCAGCCAGCCCTTATTGCAGCGAGCCTTCGCCGGCAACTTGCTTCTGGAGGTGACGCCGGCGGACTAAAGTTTTGTGAATCCATTCAAACCAGGTCGTGTCCCATTCAGCCAGGGGGTAGCTCTTGTACCGGTCCATAGTTTTCATCCTGATCGCTGTCGGGCTTTCGTGCACCATGGAAAAACCGGAGCGCTCGGCCGTTAAGGGCGGCGCCGAACTTTTCGACGGCAAGGTTTTCGGTGTCTACAAGCCGCTGGAGGTCAGCCAGTCGGCCGACCGGATCGAGATATCCGGGGAGACTTTCGTTTACGCGATCGACCGCCGAACCGGCCAGATCACTTCCGCCAAAGCCCTCGGCACCGAATTCGTCGCGCAGGGAACCAGCTTCCCCAATCCGTACGTCGGCTTGATGCCCGATAACGACCCCGGCGCCAGCCAGTACGGCGGAACGGACAGGCCGCGCTACGGCTTCGAAAAGGCGATCGAATTCTGGCCGAAGCTCTTCTCCGGCGGCCTGACCGGGGCGAAGCGCAACGATGCGGAAAACAGCGTGGCTGTCTCCACCGACCTGGTCAGCTCGGTCCAGGACGATGTGGTCGTGAAAGCGAGCGGCCGTTACGCCGCCGGCCCGGACACTTCATCTCTCACCTGGGAAATTACCTACCGTATCGACGTGGACGGTTTCACTAAGGTGACCGTCCGCCTCGGCACCGACCGCCCGCTCAAGCTGCGCTGGCACAGCTTCCTCCACGGCTTTTTCGACCGGGAAGCGGTGGACTTCCTCTCCCGCAACGCCGACCCGGATTCACCCCCATTTGGAATTGATCCGGCGCCCACCATGGAGGTCAAAGGCCTGGCAGTGGGCGAGCCGGTGCTGGAATCGCACTGGACGTCGATTGTGCACCTGGGCAATCCCCTTACCGGGATCGAATTCACCAAGGAGGATTTCGGGGACCGGCACGGCGGCTACCGGGACAGCCGGGTCAGGCTGGAAGACGGCCGGAATATTGCCACCGGCAGCGTCGAGACCGAGGATGGCCGAGTGCTCAACTCATACGATTCTCGGGGCAAACGCGACGTCTTCAGCCAGATTTACGTGCGGGATCGGGGACTCGAGCTCGAGGAATTCGATATCCGCAACACCACTTATCCGCTTAATCCGGGCGAATACCGCGAAAAGACCTTTTTCATGCAGCTCACGCCTCCCAAATTGCCTCGCACCGATCTCAACAGCACACGCATAGTCTGGCCCGGCCCGCATCAGATACAGATGCCCCGTTGGCGGGGCCGCACCCAGGAGTGGGAGCCGCCTTCGGATGATCTCGTCCGGCAGTGGGCCGCAGTGGGCATCAATCTTATCGTAGGCGGGGCGAATTACTTCTCCGGCGATTACAGCCACCCCACTCATCCGGAAAAGGTGCGGCATTTCATCGAAACCGTGCACAGCTACGGAATGAAGATCATACCTTACGTCACTTTCAGCGACTACGACTTCGAGGCGCCCGGTTACCAGGAGCATGCCGCCGAGTGGATGTCGTCCAAGGACATCGAGTACGCCCAGGAAACCACGCTGATGTGTTTCGGCGCGGATGGCTGGCGCGACCACGTGGTGGCTGAAATCGACTCCCTGCTGGCCAATTTCGATTTCGACGGCCTCTACGTGGATCACTGGTTCAACACCCGCCACTGCAATAACGAGCGCCACGGCTGCGGCGGCTACCTGGGCCGCTTTGTCACCGAGGGTTATCACGATTTCGCCAGACGCTTCCGCCAGGTGGTGGCCAAATACACGGACGGCCGGGGCATCCTCCTGCTCAACTCCAACGCCCTGATCTCCTCGACCAACCTCGCCTGGTTCGACTTGCGGCTCCTGGGAGAAAACAATGACCCGTTGGTGGCCCCCGGTTCAACGATCATGAGTATATGGAACGGTAAGCGCACGGGTGTGCAATCGGTGATCATGTGGCGGGAAAACCAGGACGCTCTGGACATGCAAAATTTCTGCGCCACTTTCGGATTTTCCGTGCGGCTGCGTGGAAGCAACCGGATCAACCAAGGCGCCCTGGCCGATTGGACTGCGGCCGTCGATCCGGCCGGCGAGCTGGGTTTCAACCGGCTCTACTGGGACGTGCTGAGATTTTTCGATGTCAATTCGGCCGAAATGTTCAGCGCCTTCGACAGCCGCGACGTCCTGAGCTGCAGCCAGCCGGGCTCCATGGTCACCGCCTTCGCCCGCGACGGCAAGCTCCTGCTGCTGGCGGGTTATCTGGCCGGCGGCGAACAGGCTCCCGGCGCGCGGCCGGTCAGACGGGAAAAACTTCAGTTCCACAAACCGGAACAACTGGGCTTGAACAGTGGTACCCGCTATAGAGTCACCGACCTGGCCTCCGGCGCCTACCTGATAAACCATAGCCTCACTCCTGACGAACTGAATGGGCTCGATCTGGAACTGACCCTCGGCAAAGCCAGGATGCTGCTGGTGTCGCCGGAGCTGGAGCCACCGGCGCTGGTCTTTTTCAGGGGCGCCGATGGAGTCAAAACCACCGCGGAAGCGGACAAGCTGACTTTTGAAGTGAACGCGGTGCCTGGAGCGCCGGTAGTCTTCTATCTGGAGGCCGGCGGGGCCGGCCTCCGCCCCGCCACGGACGGCTTCGTGTCCACCGCCGGCGGCGGGTTGACCGTGATTTCGGGAACGTTGCCGGAAGACAGGAAAGTCGTGATATTGAAAAATTAATCGGCACGGAATCTATTATTCAAACCGGGAGGAGCGGATCGATGGAAAAAACAGGCGGTAACAGGAAAGTTTCGAGGCGGGAGTTTCTCCGGCAGGGTTCGGGGGCGGCGGTCGCCGCGGCCGGCCTGGCCTCCCTTGGCGCTCCGGCAATCCTCAGCGGGCAGAACCTCAACAGCAAGGCCACGGTGGGCGTGATCGGCACCGGCAGCCGCGGCTGCTATATGCTCCGGCTGATCGCCGGAGGAACCGCTGCCGTGGTCACGGATGTCTGCGACATCTATCCCCCCCACCTGCAGGAGGGAGTGAAGGACTCCGGCAACGCCAAGGTGCGCTCACACGAGCAGTGGCAGAAGATCATCGAGCAGAAGGATGTGGACGTCGTACTGGTTTCGCCGCCGCTGTTCCTGCACGTCCCTTGCAGCGTGGCCGCCCTGGATGCAGGCAAGCACGTTTACAGCGAAAAAAGCATGGGGCTCAACATGCAGCACCTCAGCCAGATCAGGGACGCCGTCGGGCGCCATCCCGATCTGGTCTACCTCGTGGGTTTCCAGAGCCGGGTGATGGAGTCGTTCGACCAGGCCAAACAGCTCGTGAATGCCGGCGCCTTCGGCAAAATAACCCAATTCTACCTCCATTACGACCGGAACATCACCTGGCGCAAGGAGATAGACGATCCCAAGTGGGAAAGGGTACTCAACTGGCGGATGTACCGCGAGTACTGCGGGGGGATCCTGACCGAGCTGCTGACCCACGATATCGACATGGTGCTCGACATCCTGGGCACCTTGCCGGTACGAGCCGCCTGCGAAGGCAAGATCATGGTCTACAACGACGGGCGGGAGAACCACGACAGCATCATGGGCTACCTGGAGATGGAAGACGGCGTCCTGGGCCTGGCCAGCGGCCACCTGTCGAACTCTCGCTGGGGAAGCTGTTGGGCGATCCACGGTACGCACGGCACGATCGATTTCACCGGCAGCGCGATCCAGTGTTACTGGGAAAAATCCACCCGCCACCTGCAGCAGATCGGCGTCAAGCACACTTTCACCACCATCAAGCTGGGCCAGTCGCTCAACATCAGCGATGCGCCGGTCGCCGGGCCGGACAAGGTGATCGATTTCCGCAACAGCAGCACTGAGGACGGCTCGAAGAAGGCGCTCGATCATTTCTTCGAATGCGTGCGCGACCACAAGAAGCCGATAATGGACCACGACAGCGCCCGGCGGACTTCAACCGCCGCCCTGATGCTCTACCAGTCCACGCTCGACGGCGGCAGGCAGGTCACCCGCGAAGAGATAGAGGCGATGGGCTGACCGAGACGCAGCCGGATAAACGACCGATGATAATAGAAAGGCCCCTCCCCCGTTTGGGGGAGGGGCCTTTCGCTTGCGGCTTGAAAGCTTCGAGAGCTTTAGAAGCCGAAGGTCAGGGTGAAGAAGTTGTCGGCGGTCAGCCGGCCTTTGTTCTTGTAGGCGTAGCTGAATTCGACGTTACGGCTGCCGAACACACGCTTGAAGCCGCCGCCGAAACTGAGGCCGCGCAGGGTGGGATCATCACCCAGGTAGTTGTAGCCGAACTGATCCGCGCCTTGCGTATACTCGTCCGTCTGGATCTGCCAGCCACCGCGCAACGAGGCGCTGATCACCGGGTTGAAGTTGTAGGTAAGTTCGGTCCCCGTCGCATAGCTGAGCGGGATGTTGTTGTTACGCCACAACTCGGCCGAGGCGATCCAGTTCGCGCTCTCGCTGGTGAAAAGGCTGTAGGCCAGGGCGATCTTCACCGTGGTCGGCAGGCGGTAAGTATGCGTCCGGAGATAGAGCTCGCGGGAGCCCCGGCGGCTGAACCCGTATGGGTCGCCGGAGAAGTCACTATACGTGCCGGGGAAGTTGCCGCCGCGATCTTCCGGACCCACCTGCTTCAACAGGTTCGAGCCGTGCATCGCGATGTTGGTGCCGAGGTTCTGGATCGCGAAAGCGAACCGGAGCTCGCGGTTAACTAACTCCGTGTGATAGATAGCGCCGGCATCCATCGCGAAGGCGCTGCCACCCACGTTGTTGTAGACGTCCTCATGGACATACTTGAGGTTCAGGCCGGCGACGAAACGGTCGGACAGGTTGTAGGCAACCGAGCCGCCCATCTGGAAGTCGTAGGCGTTGAAGAAGCTGCCTGTTCCATCCGGCGAATTCACTGTCGTGATTTCCATGTCCGGAATGTCCAGGTAACCGAAAAATCCGCCCACTACTATGTTGCCGTCCCCGATCGGGAAGGCTACACCGCCGTAATTGTAGGTCAGATCCAGCGTGTAGTCCACCACAGTCAGCATTACCTCACGCTGCTGCAGGAAGCCCAGACCGGCCGGGTTCCACCAGATCGACGAGATGTCGTCGGCTACGGCGCTGAACGAGCTGCCCATGCCGATCGCTCTGGCGCCGACCGGTATCGTCAGGAACTCGGCCGCCCTCACGCCGACGAAAGAGGCGTCGGGGTTACGGCCCTGTTCCAGGTACTTATCCAGACCCGTGTAATCCTGGCGCGGCACGCCCTGGGAGTACAGACTCACAGTGACGAACGTCAGGAGTACGCAGGCGGTCCTAAATGCGCGAATTGCGCTTTTCTTCAACATATGATAACCTCCGTATCTTCTACGAGGAAAGGGTCCTTGACCGATTAAGTTCAACTTATCCATGGTTCCCTCAATTGATAATGTAGAACTTGCCGGAGAAGGTCTCGCCCCGCTGGTCCGTCACGTGGAAGAAGTACAGTCCGCTGGCAACGGTCTGGCCCCAACGGTTCCTCAGGTTCCATGGCTCGGTTCCGCCATGGTTGTCGTAACCCGTGTACTGCGCCGGTGCGCTGGTGACCGAGGTCAGACGGTCCCAGTCGGTGTAGTTGCCCCAACCCTCGCGGTTGGCGCCGATATGGTTGAGCACGTTGACCAGGTTGCCGCCCAGCGTGTAAATCCGGATCGTGCAGCGGTCGGGCAGGTTGACGAAGTCGATCCGGCGGTTGTTGACCGACAGATCGAGGAACGATGAAGCCATGTACGGATTGGGTACGACCTTGATCCTGCTCAGATCGGCATCCGCTGCGTTCATGGTCATGCCCTTGATATTAAACTCCCACTTGTCGCCCGGATTGATAATGTCCGGATTCTGCGTGAAAGTTGTCCCGCTCCAGGCGCCGAACGCCGTCCTCAGTTTCATCACCGTGCCGTTGGGCGGCATAATCTGCTGCTTCATAGTGAAGACTAAGAACTGGCCGTTGACGAACAGCGTGAAGGGAGAGGTGTTCGTCGCCGACAGGGTCTGCACCATCAGGGTCGTGCGCGAGGACTGTGGCTTCTCCACGTTGTTTGAACCGCCCCCGCCCAAGGTGCCCCAGGCCCGTCCCCACTCGGTGCTGAAGGTCTGCGCCGCCACTCCGGGCGGAATGAAACCCCAGCCGCCGGCGTCGATGTACGGGCTGAACGGGACCGTGGCGCCGTGCGTCTTATCCACTACGGCCACGGTCACGCTGCCGCCGGAATTCTGCCAGGTTATCTCGTAACCGCCGGTGCGCAGCAGGCCCTGGTAGATGCCGGTGCCGTTGTATGTCCTGGTGCCGGCAGCGTTCCAGTTGCCCCGGTTGTTATTGATGCTGAGGGAGTCGGTATAACCGCCGGCGTCGATCTGCGTCCAGACGTTGCCCTGGCGCTTGCCCTGGAACGTAGCCGACACGTTCCAGGTCACGCCTTCGCTCGACATGCCGCCGTGGTAGGCGACAGCGCTGTTATGGCCGCCCCGGACATGGATGAAAGGCCCGGAGTTGTCGAGGACTGTGCCCGAGGAGTTGGCCAGCACCACTAAACGCCGGCCGGTCCGGTTGCCGTTGGGCAGCAGGTCGTCGGAGACCAGCAGGTAGAACTGCTGGTCCGAAGTGATCCTCTCGCCGTTGACCACATCGAAAACCGGCGTAAGCGCCGGAACGATGTAAGCCGGGTCCTGGGTCAGCCAGGTGACGCCGGCCGGCCCTGTGGCAGCGCCGGTGAGCGTCGTACCGGTGACGCTGATCGGCTCGGCCGTAAATCCGCTCGGCTTGATGTATTCGTAGCCCATCAGCTCGGCGGGCTTGTAGTTGCTCGCGTCGCTGCGCGGGATCACCGTATAGAGCGTCGCGCCGGGCCGGTTCCAGGTTTTGCCGCTGGCCGGATCGGGCAGGCTGAACCCATTGCCGGAGGCCGGGTCGACGTTGCTGTCGTAAGGCACCACCGCGTACCAGACCTTCATGCCGTTACGCATGCGATAGCGGTTCAGGTCGTCGATGTTCCGGTCGATGTAGTGGAACTGGAGGTTGTTGCTCGACAGGTTGAAGTTTCCAAGCAGCTCGGAATGCGAGTCGCTCGGTCCCACGTAGCTGCGGTAGACCCGGAAACCCTCGAAATCGTACTCCCGGTAGACGCCGTTCGGATCGAGCGCCGGGTTTTCCTGCAGGAAGTAGTAGAACGGATCGGGAGTCTGCAGGTTCACGTCGCTCCAGGTAAGCGTCACTTCCCGGTCGCCGGGGATAATAGTCAGAGCCGGCGCGGTCGGGGTCACCGGAAGCTGGTACCCGCTGTTGATGACGATGTCGGCGATCTCCACCATACCCTCGAGCGGAGACAGGATCTGCTGCATCACCGGGGAGTCAAGGTTGACCAGGTCGAGCGCCGGACGGGTGTAGTTCTGCACTCCGGGATAAGTGAGCATGTACGCGAAGTCGCAGGTTATCGAATCCCGGGGTGCAATGTCCTTGAGCTCGCCGTAGGTGTTGTAGACCATGAAGTTGCAGGGTCCGCCCCAGATCCACTTGTTGTAGAGGGCGTCGGTCGGTTCCAGCCGGCCGGGCAAAGCGCCCTTGAGGTGCCTGCCGGTCCAGGGGTTGGTGACTCCCGGGTACAAGCCGGTTTCCAGGTCCAGGGCGGCTTTATAAACGAGGCCCCAGGGGAAGCCGACGAAAATCTGCTTGTACGCGCTGAAGCCGAATTCCGAACACCAGTCGTGCTCGTGGATCGAGCTCATCTCGGCCACCTGGTCCGCGGTGTGCGGCGGGTTGATCATCTTGAAGCCCATCAGGGGCGAAGTCGGCGGGCTCCAGCCCCCGACGGTCGGGTTGGCCAGGTAGAAGCCGACGATCTTTTTCCCCCAATGAACTCCCCAGCCCGCGGCGTTGCCGCCGAACGAGGTGTTGCGGTTGTTGCTGACAAAGATCATGCCCTGCCAGGTCCAGCCGTCGGGCCTGGTCAGGCCAGTGGCCTTATAGGTGTTGTTAAAGTTGTACTTCGTGTACTCGGTCATGTTCCGCCAGAAGATGTTGCCGTAGACCATGTTGTTGCTTTCGGCGAAATTCAGAAAGCGCAGGGTCCACGCGGAGGCCGAGCCACTGGGAGCCTTGTTGTAGCTCCAGGTGATGCCAACGTCGTTCATGTGGAAGAAAAACGTTTCGCCGCCGGAGGCCACGTTCGGCGCGCCGTTCGGGTCTCCGCGCGGGATCCGGCCTTCTTTCGGCCAGGCCGCCAGCTCGTCCAGGTCCAGGTTGGTCCAGACCCGGCTGTACTGGCTGCGTCCCGACTCGCCGAAGACGTTGGCGCCGCTGGCAGCCAGCGAGTTGATGAGGTCGATGCTTTCCAGCGAAGCCAGCGATCCGCTCTGCGAACGGACGTGTTCGATGCCGGAGGTATCTTCCACCGAGCCGTTGCCGTCGATGTCCGCGGCGGTGCCGATACCGATGGTCATGCCATCGTTCGTGATGATGTTGCCCGATCCCTTGGGAAACTGCATCGGGGCCCCGGACCCGGTCCAGGGCGAACCCCAGCCGAGGTAGACGGTCATCTGCACGTTATTGCCCTGCGACTCCCTTCTGGTCCGCTGTTCGGCCGAAACCGAAGCGGCGAAAAGCGCAGTCAGGGCTGCCAGGGCGAATACCTTCAGAATGAAGCTTTTACGTATCATAAGTAGTCTCCTGCTTTCTTCCGCATTATTAGGAAAAGCAGAATCGGTTAAGCTTTCCCACTCAGAAGCTCAATTCCAGGCCGAAACGAATGCGCCTGGCCAGGCCCCAGCGCCTCTTGTCCATGGTGGAGTTCATCATGCTCTCCGCCATGCCGCCCAAGGCCGCTTCCTCCACGGTCAGCACGCCGTCGCCGTTGAAGTCCGAGGCAAACCGCCACTTCTCTTCATTGCCGAGGGTCATGCTCGACCACTTGACGTCGACGCCGCCGGTAAGGTGGCTCCAACCCTCGTAGGTGTAGCCGCTCGGATAGGAAACGTTGTTCTTGCGATTCTCCAGGTTGAAAATCTCGCTGTAGACACTCAGCTTCCTGGCCTGCCCCAGGTTGAACAGCTTCGTGAGCCTGAGGTCAATGTTATGGTACCACTTGCCACGGAAGAAGTTTGTCCCGGACACCGACTCGCTCAGGCCGGCATTGTCCGCCCGCGTCCAGATATAGTTGCCCCAGGGACCGAGATAGAGCAGGGGCTCGCCGCTGGAGAGCGAGAAGGTGCTGAAAACCCTGAAGTTCGACAGAACCGTGCCCAACAGCGTCCCGCTGCGGTAATCGTCCGGGAACATGTAGTTCAGCTGATAAGCGAACTTGTGCGTCTGGTCCCCGTCGTTCGGACGGAATTCATCCGGCGGCACGTAGCGTTCGCCGGTGGTCGGGTCGTAGTCGCTCTCCGGGTCGACCCGCTGGTCATCCGTATTATAAGCGCTGCCGGTGCTGCGGGCGAAGGACAGCGTGTACATCAGGTTGAAGGCCAGGTTATCCGAGAACCTGCGGCGCATGGTCAGGTCTATGCCCTTGATGTTGCCGCTGTCGCGGTTGGTCAGACCGTAGGTCCAGTACCTTCTCTGTTCCTGGGAATTCCAGGCATAGTAATCCCGGAAGTACTCCTTGTTGGCGATGTTGCCGGTGATGTCGCGGTAGTAGGACACCATGTCGACCACCGTATTGCTGCTCAGCAGGTAGCTGATCCCGGCCTCGAAGGCGTCGGTCCTGGAGTAGGTCAGTTCGCCGCTGTTCCCGCCACTGAACATCTGGGTGAGAATCGGCAACTGGGTGAACACGCCGTAGCTGAACCGCAGCTGCGCCTTGTCGGTGACCGGGAAAGCCACGTCGAAGCGCGGCGACCATACGGTCTTCACCGAGGGCTTGATGTCTTCGCCGTAACGGTCGCTGGCGCTCAAAGACCAGTTCTTCCGCGGCACGAATCCATCGTAACGGATACCGTAGTCGATCACGAAATCGCCGATGTCGGTACGGTTCTGGGCATAGGCGCCCCAGATTTGCGGCTGATAGCGGAACTCGTTCAGCGCGTCGCGCGTGGTCGTCTGGTAATGAGTGCGGAAGGTGTGGTTCGCGAACGTAGTGAACTGGAAGCCGATCTTGGACCGGTTATAGCGGTCGATCTGCAGGTCGAGGTCGGCCTTGTAGTTGTTCTGTGACTCTCTCAGGTAGAAATAGTTCGCGTAATAAGCCGTATAGGTATTCGACCTGAAGGGAGTCCTGTAGACCACGCCCTGTTTCCAGCCCAGAGATCCATCCGGCCACATGCTCACGTCCGGCGGGCCTTCCCGGTTCGGGTAGGTCTCGACCAGGTACGGTACGTCGTGAGTGGCGAAGCCCAGGAGCGTATTGCGCTCCCAGTTGTCTCTGATGCTGCCGTTGTTGATCTCCGTATTATGGACTCCGGTATAGCGGACCTGCAGCGCGGCGCTGCGGTCGGCCTGCCGGTACATATCCCAGTCGGCGCCTAACAGGATGTTGCCGGAGCGCACCTTTCTGGCGTAGCTCTGCCAGACGTGGAGGACCGTGTCGCTTCCCCATGCCCTATGGTCCCAGACCACGTCCCCTTTGTAGAACAGTCCGTTCTGGAAGTAGTCGCCCTCGCCCTCCCAGCCGTTCGGGTAGGAATACTGGTTCCTGGAACGGTTCATCGAGCCGATGAATTTCAGGCCCGAGAGCGGCGAATAGGTGAGCTTGGCCGTACCGAGCGTGCGGTCTCCCCAGTTGCTGGGCACACGGACCGGGTTCGGCGGACTGAACAGGCTCCCCTGCAGGTTCGGGTCTGCTGAGTTGTAAAGCGTGGGGAAATCCGTCTTCAGCCTCTCGATGAAAGCCGCATGGCCGGTGGCGAATTCCTCCAGGCTGAACGGCGGCGTGGTCCGCGAACCCAGAACCGGGTCGTTGCGGATCGCGTCGTTAAGCCGGTCGATGAATACCTGGTTTATACCGCGGAAGCCTTCATCGGCGTGGGTGTAAGCGCGGTCCTCTTCATCCTGCAGCTCGCCGGATAAAGCGAAATAGAGGTTCGGCACAAGCGGAATCGGGCCGCCGACCTGGGCGGTCAATTGCTTGTAGCCCCAGTCGGCTGTGCGCGGCATCACTCCATCGGTGTTTAAGCGGACGCTGCCCCTTAAATCCGGGCCGCCTTCCCTGGTGACGATGTTGATGATGCCGCTCTGCGCGTTACCGTATTCGGCCTGGAAGCCGCCGGTGATGATGTCGACCTGTTCGATCGAGGCGGTGGAGAACTCCAGCGGGGTCGTGTCCTCGCTGCGGGA